>Ga0209847_1000125_pt1 | contig 33021 bp, 28 predicted proteins | sample OrgsoiDNA_201060_FD_185808 | JGI IMG/M metagenome (GOLD analysis project Ga0209847, IMG submission 185808) | Permafrost soil microbial communities from the Arctic, to analyse light accelerated degradation of dissolved organic matter (DOM) -... | ecosystem: Environmental > Terrestrial > Soil >... | reverse complement strand
ATCGAGTCCTTCACTGCATTGGAAGAATGGCGGTCCTTCTCGCTGCTTCCCAAGGACTGGGCCGCCCGATTTCAGACCCTGCGCAATCTCTTCCGGCCGGCGCGCCCACGCGACACAGGCGGCTATGAGCTGGTCCTCCAATACCGCAGTCAGGCGGCCGTGCTCGACCTCTTCGACGAATGCCTTGACGAAGCCGCCCAGGCGCTCGATCCGGATCGCAAGATCGCGCTTGACGACTGGTGGCGCGCCGTAAAATCGGTTCTCCGTCTGAAGCCCCTCCGCCTGGCCGATGGCCGCCGCAACGTGGTCCACGTGCTGAGCGCGGAGGAGGCGCGCGATTGGGTGCTGCCCGTGGTCTTCGTGTGCGGCATGGTGGAGAAGCAGTTCCCGCGGTTCCACCCGCAAAACCCGTTCTTTCCCGATGCCTCCCGCTTGCGCTTGAACGCCGCCGGGATCCGCCTGCGCACCGCCGCCGGGTTCGAACGCGAGGAGCGCGCCCTATGGGAATCGGCCGTCACTCGCGCCACCATGCTGGTGACGCTTTCCTACCCCGAATTCGACGCGCGCGGAGACCGCAATCTGCCGTCGCTCTTCCTGGACGATCTGATCCTGGCGGGCGAGAGTTCCCAGGCCGTGCGGCCCGCTCCTCGCACTCCCCCCGCTCCGCACGCTCCGGTGGAGATTCGGGCTCCGGACCTGCTGCCTGTCCTGCGCGAGAAGACGGCGAAGGTGTCGCCCACGGCTCTCGAATATTATTTGCAGTGCCCGTTCCAATATTTCAGCCTGCGCACACTGCGCCTGAAAACCGCGCCCCCGCGGCCGGTGGACCGTCTGGATTTCATGACGCAAGGCAACATCGTTCACCAGGTGCTGGCCGAGTGGTGGGCCAACCCGCGGGACGTGACGCCGCTGTTCGATCGGGTGTTTGCGGAGCAACTCGAAGCCAGGCGCATCCCCGGCGGCTATCACACCGAGCGCCTGCGCAACGCCATGCTCGAAGATTTGCAGGCCTTCGCCGGCGATATCGCATGGCCGCGCGCCCGCTACCAATCGCGCATGGAAGAGAAGTTCATGATGGCGCTTGACGACTCGCTCGAGATTTCGGGCAAGATCGACCGCCTGGACGTCGACGCCGAAGGCAACGCCTACGTGATCGACTATAAGTACAGCATCGCGCAAAACGTCAAAGCTAAGCCCAGGAACGCCAGCCTGCTGCAGGCGCCGCTTTATTTGATGGCTGCGGAGAGGGTCTTCGGCGTTAGGCCCGTGGGCATGTTTTTCATCGGAGTTAAGGGCGGCATCCAATATGCGGGATGGAGCGCGTCGGGTCTGCTGGGGGGCGCCGCGCTTCCGGAGAATTGGCTGGAGGGCGCCAAAGAGCGCACGCTTGAGGTGGTGCGGCAGATCCGGGAAGGCCGCGTGGAAGCCGCGCCGGCGAATCCCGACAATTGCCGCTTCTGCGATTTTCGCGATGTCTGCCGCATCGAAATCCGGGAGTCCGAGGATCTGGTGGAGGGCGCATGAGCGAAGTACCTTTCGCCAAATTGCCTTTCACGGCGGATCAGGAAAAGGCCTGCGACGTTTCCAAGCGTAATCTGGATGCCTGCGTGGTCGCCGGGCCCGGCTCGGGGAAGACCACCGTGCTGGTGGAGTACTTCCGCCGACTGGTGGCGGAAAACGTCGATCCGCTGCGCATTCTCGCCATCACGTTTACCGAAAAAGCCGCGGGCAACATGCGCAAGAAACTGGCGGCGGCATTCCAGGACAACTCCGAAATCCGCGCCCGCCTGGAGCGCGCCTGGGTGTCCACCGTCCACGGCTTTTGTGCGCGGCTGTTGCGCGAAAACGCGGTCTTCGCCGGCGTGGACCCGGAGTTTCGCGTGGCCGACGAGCGCGAATCCTGGCGCATGCAGCAGGATACGCTGGCCGGCGCCATGGATGCCGTGCTGGATTCGCATCCCGCGGCCATGCGCGCTCTGATCCGCGGCCTGTCATCGGCCTACTTCGAGGATGCCGTGCGATCAGCCTACGACGCCATGCGGGGCGCGGGCCGTAGCATCGAAGAACTAGACGCGGTTCCGGCGCCTGCGGGCGTCACCGTGGCGGATATCGCGAAGACCCTCAACCAGGTCCGCGGCGATCCGCTGAGCGCCTGGAGCTACGCGCAAAAGCAGGAGTTTGATTGCGCCGTGGAAGGCGCCCAACGCATCGTCTTGGCCGCCAGTCCGCTCGAGGCCCTGCATGCCATCGAGGCTTTCTCCTGCAACCTCACCAGGTGCAAGCACGGCAGCGCGGCACGCGGCCTGCTGAAGCAGATGAAGCGCGAGATTGAGGACGCCCGGTACACGCTCATCACCGCGTTTTACGCCCAGCAGCGCACGATGCTCCTCCACATCCTGAGCCGCTTCGACCAACTCTACCGCGAGCGCAAACGCCAGGCCGGCGTGCTGGATTTCGCCGACCTCGAAGAGTTCACCGTGCGCCTGCTGGAGGATCACCCCGAAACGCGCGCCCGCCTCCAATCGCAGTTCGACCACATTCTGATGGACGAGTTTCAGGACACCAACGGCCAGCAGGCCAAGATGATTCGCCTGGTGCGCCCGCCCAACCGTTTTTACGCCGTGGGGGACATCAACCAATCCATCTTCGGTTTCCGCCACGCCGAGCCGCGGGGTTTCGCCGATTACCGCGATGAGATTGAGCGCACCGGCGGACGCGCGGTTCGGCTGGTGGACAATTTCCGCAGCCGCGCCGCCATCCTCAGAGCCGTCGAAACCATTACACAGGGGGCCGGCGGTATCGAACCTCGCAACCTGGTGGCGGGCCGCAAGTTCAAGACCGAACGCGATGTCTGCGTGGAACTGATCGCCGCGCCGGAGATGCAGATGGAGGCGCAATGGGTGGCCCGCCGCGTGCTGGAACTGTGTTCAGGTAGGGCAGGCGCTCGTCCTTCGTCGTCTGACATAGCAGGCCGGGAGGCCTACTCTACTAATTCGTTCGACTTCAAAGACGTTGCCGTGCTGGTGCGCAACACGGAAGTGATCTCCGACTTCACCGATGCCTTCGATGCCGCCGGCATCCCCTACCTGGTCAACCGCGGCAAGGGCTTTTACGAAGCCCGCGAGGTCAATGACCTCACTCACCTGCTCCGCGTGATCGCCAACCCTCGCGACGAAATCAGCCTCGCCGTGGTGTTACGATCGCCGCTGGTGGAAGCTTCCGACGAAGCGCTGCTCCGGCTGAAGAACAATGGCGACAACATGGGTCAATCGCTAGGGCACATCGAATCTTCCGCGGTCGAATTCGCAGCAGACGACCATCTGAAGCTTAGCCGCTTCGCCAACCGGCTGCGGGAGTGGCGCATCCGCCGCGAGTACGTTTCGTTCGACCGCCTGCTGCTGGCCGCCATCGACGATTGCGGTTACCGCCCGGAATCGGGCGAACGCGGCGCCGCCAATATCGACAAGTTCCTGGCACAGGCCCGCGATGCGGCGTCCCGCATGTCGCTCGATGAGTTCGTCGAGGAATTGTCCCTGGTACGGGAATCCAATCCGCGGGAACCGGACGCGCCTCCGGAAGACTCCGCCAACGCCGTCAAGATCATGACCGTACACTCCGCCAAGGGTCTGGAGTTTCCTGTGGTCTTCGTGGCGGCGCTGCACAAGGGCATGAAGTCCGATCTGCCGGTGGTCGCCTTTTCGAAGACCTACGGTTTGGGCGCGCGCTGGCGCAACCCGGCAAAACGCGAGGACAAGGACGACCTGTTCATGCACGCGCTCCGCGACGAATGGAAGAAGCGCGAAGCCGAGGAGACCGATCGGCTGCTCTACGTGGCCATGACGCGCGCGGAAGAGCACCTGGCGCTGAGCTTTTCAATCCGCGATCGTAAGCCTGCGAATTGGGCCGGCGTCGTGGTGGCGAAGCTTGGTTTCGATGCGGAGTATCCCTGCGATGAGGTTCGGACTTACGCCGCGCCTGACGGTAGTCCCTGGAAGCTGAAACTGCTGGTCACAGATCGGGCTCCAGAACCGATGGCGCACTCCGGCACTGGCTTGATACAGGCGGAACCAGCGGCTCTGGCGCAACAGGTCCAACCGCCGCTGGTCACCGGGCAGCAGGACAGCAACGCCACCGTGACCGCGCTGGCGGAATTCGCCGCTTGCCCGCGCCAGTATTATTTGGGCCGCTATCTCGGCTTTGAAGGCCGCCGGCGCAAACTGGCGATGGCCGAAGACGCCGATGAGGCAGAAGACGCCGACGTTGACCTTTCGGCCGGCGAATTCGGCACCCAGGTCCACGATTTGCTGGCTGATATCGCGGTTCCCGACGCCCACCCGGAAGCCATGCGCCTGGCCGAAGTTTTCCGCCACAGCCCGCTCGGCCGCCGTGCCGCGCGCGCCCCGCGGGTAGAGCGCGAATTCGATTTCCTGATGGCCATGGAGGACCTGGTAGTCCGCGGACAGGTGGACTTGTGGTTTGAAGAAGGCGGCGAACTGACGGTGGTGGACTACAAGACCAACGAGGTTACAGCCGTGGAGGCGCACCAGCGTTCGCAGGACTACGGGCTGCAGTTGCGGCTGTACTCGATGGCAGTGGAGCGCGTCGCAGGCCGCCCGCCAGACCGGGCCTGGCTGCACTTCCTGCGCCCCAACACGGTGATTGAAGTGGACCTGACGCCTTCGCTGCTGGAATCGCCCGAGCAGATGGTCCGCGATTTTCAGGAGGCGCAATCCAGGCTCGAATTTCCACTGAACGAAGGCGAGCGCTGCAACAGGTGCCCCTTCTATCGCGGCCTGTGTCCGGCGGGCGCCGCCTAACTTAACTGAGCTAGGACGCGCTCCCTGCGGGACTCAGGATCTTCCGGCGCATGGGCGCCAGCAGAAACTTCGCCAGCAAGCCGGACAGCATACTAAGAACGGCGGCCGTCAACAACACGCTGATCCAAGTGCCGGTTGCCGTCGCCAGCACATTCGCCAAAGGCACTACCAGAGCCGAAGTTCCCTTTGCCGTGTAAAGCAGGCCGTTATTGGCGGTCGCGTTCCTGACGCCGAACGTGTCGCCACAGATCGCCGGAAAAATCGAGAAGACTTCACCCCAGAATAGAAAGATCAGCGCGGCGAAGAGCACGAACGTCAAGGGCCTGCGTCCGAAAACGGCCATACCGAGGAAGGCCGCGGATTCCGCGCTGAAGATCAACAGCATCGCGTTCTCTCGCCCGATTCTGTCGGAGATGAATCCGCACAGCGGCCGGGTGACGCCATTGGCGAAATTGTCAACCGTTAAGGCCAGAGTCAAGACCGGAATCGAGTACCCCAGAAGCGTCACCAACTGGTCTTCCACGCCGAAATCGTGAGCGATCGGTCCCAGTTGCGCGGTGATCACCATGCCGCCCGAAGCGATCAGGACATACACCAGATAGATCAACCAGAACGTTCCCGTGCGCACCGTCTCCGAAGGCGCGAAATCCGCCGCTGCACGAAATCCCGCGTGTTGAAATTTCGGAACAATCGGCTTCAACAGAAAACCGCCGAGCACGAAGATCACTGTCCCCTGGATCAAACCGAAGAAGAGGAAAGTGTGTCGATAGCCACTGGACTGAATCATCGCGGCAACCGGAATCACTGTCAGTGCAGCCCCTAATGCCAGGCCGGCGGCAATCATTCCAGTAGCGAGGCCCCGGCGGTCGGGAAACCACTTCAGCGCCAATCCCATGCACGTTGCAAAGACGCTTCCCACCCCGACTCCGCCGACTACCGCCGCCAGATAGAGTGCCTGCAGCGAGCCCGCCCGCGAGTTCAACACCCACGAGAGTCCGGTCATCAGGCCGCCGAACATCACCACTGGCCGGGGGCCATATCGGTCCACAATCCAACCCTCAACCGGCGACAGCCAGGTGTTCACAAAGATCATGATGGTGAAGGCTACCTGAATGCCCGCCCTCTCCCAATGCGTGGCGGCCTGCATGGGATTGACGAAGAGGGTCCATCCGTATTGCATGTTGGAGAGCGCCACCGTGCACAGCACTCCGCAGGCGAGTTGCACCCAGCGGTTCTTCAACACGCTCTTAGCCTGGTTTGCTCCGTCAGGTATTCGAGAGCGGCGTCGATGCCGCCCTTACGGTGTGGGACGCCGGCCAGGTCCAGACCCATTTCCACGCCCGCCAGGGAGCCGGCAAGCATCAGCTCGTTGAAACTGCCGAGGTGGCCAATGCGGAAAACCCGTCCGCTGAGTTTTCCGAGGCCGGCGCCCAACGACATGTCGAGCCTGTCCAGAATGATCCGGCGCAATTCAACTTCGCTCGATCCCTCCGGCAACAGGACGGCGGTGACCGTGCCGCTATACTCCGCGGGGTCTTTCGCAAAGACCTCCAGGCCCCAGGCGCGTACGGCGCGGCGGGTGGCTTCGGCCAGGCGATAATGCCGCCGGAACACATTCTCCAGACCCTCTTCGCGCAGCATGCTGAGCGATTCACGCAAGCCAAAAAGCAGGTTGGTCGCCGGCGTATAAGGAAAGAGGCCGCGCGAATTGTGTTCCAGCATCTCCTGCCACCGCCAGAAACTTTTCGGCAGGTTGGAATGCTTGCCGGCCGCGATCGCGCGTGGGCTGATGGCGTTGAAACCCAGCCCGGGAGGCAGCATCAGGCCTTTCTGCGAGCCGCCGATGGAAACATCGACGCCCCATTCTTCATGGCGGTAGTCGATCGAGGCCAGGGAAGACACGGTATCCACCATCAACAGCGCGGGGTGCCTGGCCTCATCCATCGCGCGGCGTATTGCCGGAATGTTGCTGGTGACGCCGGTCGAGGTCTCGTTGTGGACCGCCATCACTGCCTTGATTTCGTGCTGCGGATCTTCCGTCAGCCTGGCGCCGACCGCGTCCGCATCCACGCCGTAGCGCCAATCCCCCTGGATCGGGTCCACGCGCAGCCCGAGATTGCTGGCCACTTTCCCCCAGAGGCTGGCGAAGTGGCCGTTCTCATACGCCAAAACGCGGTCGCCCGCGCTCAGGGTGTTGACCAGAGCGGCCTCCCATGCGCCCGAGCCGGATGCCGGGTAGATCAGGACGGGGCTGCTCGATTGGAAGATGTCTTTTACGCCTTCCAGGCAACACTTGCCAAGTTCCGCGAACTCGTCGCTGCGGTGATCGATAGTCGCGCGATCGATGGCGCGCAACACGCGATCCGGTACATTGGTGGGGCCCGGGATTTGAAGAAAATGCCTACCTGGTTTGTACATTCCGCCGATTTTCCACAATAACAACTTTCAGGGAAAATTCAACAACCCGGTAGACGGTGGGGCAGGCGGTCCGCCTGCCGGAACCGCCCAGCCGCAACTTGCTACTCGCTGAATACCAGCCTGGTGGCAGTGCCGCCGAGGTGGATTTCCTGGATGTGCAATTTGCCGTCGCCGTTGCGGAACCGGACGCTGGTGGCGCTGTATTTGGAGTCGCTCGTCTCCACCTTGACCGGAAATTCACCGTGCGTTTTACCGTTACGAATTACGGCTTTCTGGTCGACGACTTCCACCCTATACTCGCCGGGCTTGAGTTCCGTGCTGCCGATCATCGCCGGCTCGAAGAGACTCACCGTGTACGATCTTGCGCTGGCGACAGCGGCCAGGGCCACTATCGCGAAAGAGAGCAGAACTTTCCTTATCATTTGAACATCCCTCCAATTTGTTTTGTGATTGTTGTTTTCGAGATCTCGACTACAAAGAAAGATACGAACGGATTTCAAAAACGTCCCGGCTGTTCATGTAGATGAAAGCTTGGTTTGGTCTTATCGGCGTTGATCTGCGTTCATCGGCTGCCAAACCTATTCGCTGAATTTTTGCAAAAAAGACCGCACGCGCTCCACGGCCATTTCCCGCATCTCCCGCTCCTCGCCGAAGCCCTTCAGCCAGACCAGCCCAGGCTCCCTGCGAAACCATGTGATCTGCCGCTTGGCATAGTTGCGCGTGTTGCGCTGCGCATAGAAGAGCGCGTCCCGTGCCCCGAGTTCCCCGTGGATCAGTTGCAACGCCTGCCTGTAACCGTGGGACTCGAACGGCTTGCACGTTGCCGCGAAACCCAGCGAGAGGATGTGCCGCGCCTCTTCCACCAGGCCGCCCTCGAACATCTGCGCGCAACGAAGATCCAGCCGTTCATAGAGGGCGTCGCGCGCGGGCAGCAGGCCCAGTTTCAGAGTGCGATAGCCGCGCAGGGCATCTCTCCCCCGGCGGAACAATTCCGTCACCGGACGCCGCGTGAGCAGACATACCTCCAGCGCGCGCGTGACCTTGGGCACGTCATTGGGATGAATCTTTAGCGCGGCCGCCGAATCGAAGCGCTTCAACAAGCGGTGCAGAACGCCCGGCCGCAGCAGTTCGCGGGCTGCCAGGCGGTCGCGCAGCGGCTGGTCGCGTTCCGGGCCTTCGAACAGGCCGTCCAGCAGCGCGCGCAAATAGAACCCGGTGCCGCCGGCCAATATGGGGAGACGTCCGCGTTGCGCGATGCCGGCGATGGTCCGGCGCGCGAGGCGTGCGTATTCTCCGGCGGTGAAGAGTTCATCCGGGTCGGCGATATCGATCAGATGATGCCGAATGCCGCGGCGCTGCTCCATCGGCAGCTTGGCGGTTCCCAGATCGAAATGCCGGTAGACCTGGAGCGAGTCGCAGTTCACAATCTCACCATTGAAGGCTTCGGCAAGATCGAGCGCGATGGCGCTTTTTCCGGAACCCGTGGGGCCGGCGACCGCAACCAAAGGGCGCTCCGCCGCGTCAGCTACCACAGGATTGCTGTTGTCTTGGTACTCTGGATGTGTCACAGGTTGGCTTCGGAAATCCCACGGCAAACCCCGTTATACAATAGAAGAGTGGTCTTCGGCCCCGGCTGGGTCCATTCAGCGGTCGAAAGAGAGTAGAACTCAATGATCTGTTCGGCAAAAGCGCTTTTGATTCTGATCTCGGTGGGTTGCGTCTCGTTTGCACAAACCCCAGCGGCGCCGGCCCAAGCTCCCGAAGGCGCCACGGACAAGGCCGCCGCCTATTACAACTTTGCCATGGGCCGGGTCTATGCGGAACTGGCGCAAGCCGCCGGCAACAAGCCGGACTACATGACGAAGGCCATACAGCATTACCAGGAAGCGCTGAAACTGGACCCCTCGGCGAGCATCATTTTCGAAGAGCTGACGGACCTGTACATCCAAACCAATCACCTGAAGGATGCCATCGCGCAAGCCGAAGACCTGCTCAAGCAGAATTCGGACAACCTGGATGCGCGCCGGATGCTGGCCCGGATTTACTTCCGCATGATCCCGACCAACACGCAGGATGGCCGCATCAACGAAGACTATCTGAAGAAGGCCATCGAGCAGTACGAGAAGATCACCGCCAAGGAACCCAAGGACGCCGAGAGTTGGGTGGTGCTGGGGCGTCTCTATCGCGCTTCCTCCAAATCGCCCGAAGCCGAGAATGCGTTCAAGCAGGCGCTCAAGGCTGAGCCGGACAACGAAGACGCGCTCACCGGTCTGGGGATGATGTACTCCGACCTGGGCGACAACCCGCGCGCCGTGGAGATGTTGAAGGCGGCCAGCGACAAGAGCCCCAACGAGCACACGCTGGCGACGCTGGCCCAATTCTACGAGCAGATGCACGATTATAAGAACGCCGCGGACGCTCTCAAGAAGGCCGTGGAACTGGCGCCCGATAACGTCCGGATACAGAAGGGACTGGCGGAAGACCTGTTGCAGTCCGACCAGATGGACGAGGCCCTCACGGTTTACCAGCAGCTTGCCGCCGAAGAATCGCGCGACCCCGCCCTCAAGCTGCGCATCGGCATGATCTACCGGTTCAAGCGCGATTTCCCGAAAGCTCGCGAAGCTCTGAACCAAGCCAAGGCGATGGATGCCGAGAGCCTGGATGTGAAGGACGAAGAGGTTAAGCTGCTTGAAGCCGAGGGCAAGACCCCCCAGGCGATCGCCGTGCTGAAGGGCCTGGTGGAGCAGACCGCCAAGAAGAGCTACTCGGTTGCCGAGAGTGCCAACCGCGCCCAACTGCTGGAAGAGCTCGGAATACTCTACCGCGGCACGGCCAAATATCCGGAGGCGATTGATGCTTTCCGGCAGGCGATTTCGCTCAATGCCCCGGCCGCGGCGCGGTACTCCGCGGAGGTTGTGGACACCTACCGCGCGGCCAAGGACATGGAGAGCGCGCGCCGCGAGGCCGATGCCGCCCTGAAGAAGTATCCCAAGGACCGCACGGCGCTGTTGACGCACGCTTCTGTGTTGGCGGACATGGGCAAGGTGGATGAGGCCGCCGCGGAAGTGAAGGCGAGGCTGGGCGACCAGAACGATTTTCAGATGCACCTGGCTCTGGCTCAGTTGTACGAGAAGGGCAAGCGATGGGCGGAGATGGGCAAGGCGCTCGATGACATGGAAAAGCTGGCCACTTCCAACGAAGAGAAAGAGACCGTGCATTTCTCGCGCGGCGCGATGTATGAGCGCATGAAAAAGTACGACGGCGCCGAGGCCGAATTCCGCAAGGTGCTGGAACTTCATCCCGACAGCGCCAGCGCCCTGAATTATCTGGGATACATGCTGGCGGACCGGGGAGTCAAGCTGGACGAGGCCTCGCAAATGATCCGCAAGGCGCTCGACCAGGAGCCCGATAACGGAGCGTACCTGGACAGCATGGGATGGGTCTACTATCAGTTGGGCAAGCTGAATGAAGCCGAAGGCATGCTGATCAGGGCAGTGGAGCGTACCGGGGAGGATGCCACGGTCCACGAGCATTTGGGCGATGTCTACTTCAAGCTCGGCAAAACTAAGGAAGCGATCTCGCAATGGCAGCTTTCGGTGAAGGGGTTCCAGGCGGGCACGCAGGCTGACGCCGATCCGGAAGGATTGGCCCAGGTCAACAAGAAACTGGATGCCGCCCGAGTGCGGCTGGCGAAAGAGACCGGGAAGCAGTAAGCGGTCATAGGTAGTTAATAGGCAAGGGAACACAGCTCCGTTCGCCGGAAAGCGGAGCGTTGCGTTACTCTGCGCTAATTTTTCGCGAACCTCTTAAATTCTCCTAAACCACTTAAAACAAGCCTGTTAATAGACCAAAACAGGGGCGCGAAGCTATCGCTTTGCAAACTTGTGTGGGATACTCTGGTTAAAAGAGTAGGTTTTCAACCCAGAATGTCCCTCTTGGACGAAGCAGTTACCAGATACAACAGATTGCTGGAGACTGGGCCCTATCGCGATCTTGCGTGGGCCGAATCTCTGCATGAACGCATGGAAACCAGCGGCCTTTCGGCAGGCGGACGGCTGATTTGTCCCTTCCTGCGTCCCAATTTCATTTCGCGCCGCCAGTATGAGTCTCTCGTGAAAACCGGCGAAGCGCTGATCGGCGCCATCGACCGCATGGAGCAGATGGTGCTCACCACGCCGGCCCTGTTGTCGCGCCTGGAACTGCTGCCGGCCGAGAAAATGCTGGCATCGATCGATCCGGGTTATCAGGCCCTCGAAGTGGCCGCGCGCCTGGATTCGCACCTGGTCAACGGGCACCTGCACTTCATCCAGTACAATGCGGATTCGCCCACTGGCGCGGGCTATGCCGATGCGCTGGCCGACCTGTTCTACGATGCGCCGCCCGTAAAGGAATTCCGCAAGAGGTACTCGCTCGGCCGCGTGGGCAGCCGGAAATATCTGCTGCAGGCGCTGCTGAAATCTTACAAGCAGTTCGGCGGCGCCAGGAAACCGAACATCGCCATCCTGGAGTTCCGTCCGGCATACTACTCCGGCCAGAGCGAGTACGAATTGTTCCGCGATTTCTTTCGCGAGGCGGGATACGCGGTGGAGATCGTGTCTCCGGAGCAACTGGAATATCGCAACGGCAAATTGCGCAAGGGCAACTTCGAAATCAACCTGGTGTACCGCCGGCTGGGTGTACAGGAGTTTCTGCTCCGCTTCGACCTGACGCATCCGCTGGTGCAGGCGTACCGCGATCGCGCGGTCTGCGTGGTCAACAGCTTCCGCTCGGAGCTGGCGCACAAGAAGGCCATGTTCGGGCTGCTTACGGATGAATCGGTTACGGCCAAATTCCCGGCCGGCGAGCGCAAGGCGATTCGCGATCACGTGCCGTGGACGCGCCTGGTGGCCGCCCTCAAGACGACCTACGAAGACAAGACCATCGATCTGCCGGAGTTTATCGCGCAGAATCGCGAGAAACTGGCGCTCAAGCCCAACGACGACTACAGCGACCAGCACACGTACTTCGGTTGGGAGATGGACGCCGCCGCCTGGGAGCGCGCGCTCAAGCAGGCCATGCGGACTCCGTACGTGGTGCAGGAGCGCGTGGAGCCGGTACGCTCGATTTTCCCGCTGATGAGTTTCGGACACCTGGAATTCCGCGAGATGCAAGTGGACGTGCATCCGCACGCGTATCTCGGCAAGGTGCAGGGCTGCTCAAGCTGGCTTTCCGCCGGCAAGTCCGGCTTTTCGTCAGCCGCCGGAATTGTGCCCACGTTCATTCTCGACCCAAAGGGCTAATGATTCGGGCTAGGCATGCCTCCCCCTGTAGGGGCCGGGCATGCCCGGCCCGGCATGGCCCGGCTCACCCGCGGCTCAACAAGCTAACTTGCGCGCGTAAATTGGACACGCCCGCCGTATACCGGGTGTCGCTCACGGAAAACGCCACCGCGTCCTCCAGCCAATCGTGCCATACGCCGTCCGGGTCGTGCGATGCCACGGTCAGGTTATACTCCTGCGGGCACAACTCGCACCAGAAGGCGAAGGCCAGTTCCAGCACCGCGCCGGCGGGGCAGGGGCCCAGTTTGAGCTTCTCGAGTTCGGTGTTGGTGCCGTAGACATTCAGGCCGATGCGGGTGCGGATCATGATCCCCACCACCGGGTCTGCCACCGCGCCGCGGAAGCGCACCTGGACCTTGATTACGGCCCGTTCACCGCTGCGCCAGACCATGGTGGGGCGTCCGCTTTCGCCGATGGTTTCGATGCGCAGGATCTCGGCCCGGCCGTCGCCGCGGCCGCACCCGGGAGCCACCGGCGCCTCAACGGTTTCCCCCCAGGCGCGGATGGCCGCCGCCACATGTTTGCGATAAGCCGCCAGCATCTGGTCGGGGTCGCCGCGCCCGGCCAGCTTGCCTTTGTGCAGCCACCAGATTTCGTCGCACAGGCGGCGCAGCAGATCTTCGTCGTGCGAAACCAGCAGCGTGGTGGCGCCGGCGCGGCGGATGCGGTCAAGCGCGATACAGGCGCGCTCACGCACTAGCAGGTCCTGCCGGGCGAAGGTTTGGTCGATCAGCAGAACGGCGGAAGGCGAGAGATTCAGCGGGTCGTCCGGCCCCAGCAGTTTGGCCTCGCCGGAGGCTTTTACGGAACCCATCGACGGATGTTCCAGCCCGGCCGCGAGGCGCAGGAGCCGGCTCTTTCCCGACCCGTTGTCTCCGATGATGCCGACCACCACGCCATCGGGCGCGGCTGCGTCAAGATTCTGAATCGGCGCGCCCCAGACGCTCTTAAACGCAAGTGCCATAAACGTTAGAATAACAACTGCACAATGGACGATCCCAAAGTATTGGAGCGCATGCGCGCGGATTGGAACCAGCGCGCGGGAGAAGACGCCTATTATTATGTCGCCTTCGGCCGCCGGGAGCAGGATGACGAAGAGTTTTTCGCCACCGCGGCGGACGTGGTCAAAGGGTTGGTGTGTGACCTCAAGCGCGTTCGTTCCCGCGATGCGGCGCTCGAAATCGGCTGCGGGCCCGGACGGCTGATGCGGCCGCTGAGCCGGCATTTCAAAGAAATCCACGGCGTGGATGTGTCCGACCAGATGATTGAGCTGGCGAAGGAACGGCTGCGCGACACACCCAACGCGCATCCGCATTGCAGTTCCGGTTCGGACCTGGCGATGTTTCCGGATGAGAAATTCGATTTCGTGTACTCCTTCGCGGTATTCCAGCACATACCCAGCCGCGAGGTGGTTTTCAGTTACCTGCGCGAGGCGCGGCGCGTGCTCAAGACGGGCGGCATTCTGCGCTGCCAGTTGAATGGGCTGCCGCCGCACGCTAAGCAATACGATACCTGGAGCGGCGTGCGCATCGCCCCGGAAGAGATCGCGGGGTTCGCGCGCGAACAGGATTTTCAACTGCTGGTGGTGGAGCAGATCTGGACGCAGTACATGTGGATCACCTGCCGCAAGCGGCCCGCGGGTTGGGCGGGTTCATTGAAAGCCGGGACAGGCCAGTGCCACATCCGGAACATCAGCAATGCGCACACCGGAGAGCGCGTGGCGCCGTCGTCCGGGCCCCTGGCCGCGCTGTCCCTCTGGATTGAGAATCTGCCGGAGGAGTGCGATCTCAATAATATGGCAGTGACGGCGGATGGCCTCGCGTGCCGCCTGACCTACATTGGGGAGCCGGAGCACGACGGCATCTCACAGGTGAATGTGACCCTGCCCGAAGGGCTGCGAACCGGGATGGCGCCGGTGGAGGTGACGTGGCTGGGCCAGTCGATCTCCACGCCGGGTTGGGTGCGGATCATGCCCCCCGGGCCTTCGGTGCCGCGCATCGCCACCATCACCGACGGCGTCAATCTGCTGTCCGGGACGCGCATTGTCACCCGGTCCGTCAAGGTGAACATGCTGGAGTTGACACGCCCGGAGGAGTTCCGCGCCACGGTTGACGGCTTCGACGTGCTGGACATCGACTCGTTCTGCGCCGACCCCGTCAGCCAGCGTTATGAGTTCAATTTCCGGCTGCCGGACCGCATCGCAAACGGCCCGCACGAAGTGCTGGTCACACTGGGAAAACGGACGTTCCCGCCATTGGCGATCGAAGTAGGGTAGGCCTCCTGGCCTGCCTCTCTTACTCCTTCAGGTACTTCTCCGGGAGCGGATTTCCTTCACGCTCCGCGTCCCAGAGAATCGTCATCACCTTCCACGCGCTGCCGATCTTTACCAGTTGGAAACTGTTGATGCCTCTTGCGAAAGGCTTCTCTCCAGGCGCGCGGCGCGATTCGTAGGTGCTGAAAACGTGGGCGATGTTGCCGAACATTTCCACGCGCCGCGCCGTTTCAGACTCGTAGAAGGCGGCCTTCTCGAAGCTGGCGCCTGCCCGCTTGGCATATTCGTCGGGCGTCAGCACGGTGACCGATGGTCCCTCCGCCGTAACGCGGCTCGGAATCAGTCGCGCGCCTTCCGCAAACAGCAACTGGAAGCGCGCCCAATCGCGCGGTCCGGCCGGCCCCGAGATCACCTCGTACACCGCGCGGACCAGTTTCTCCACGGAAGCGCCGTCCACCGAATCGGTATCCGCCGGCCTGGCAACCGGCGCCATGCACGTCAATGCCAACAGCGCCACGAATGGTTTCACGTCAACCCTCCTAATCCTTCCACTCCATTGCCAGACGTACCAAAGTTCGAACCGGCAGGCCCGTTGGCCCTTCCGCCAGAAAAGGTTTGCTTTCGTCGAGCCATGCGGTACCGGCGATATCCAGGTGCACCCAGGGCGCCGGGTCCGCAAATTCTTTCAAAAACATGGCAGCGGTAATCGCGCCGCCCCAGCGCCCGCCAATATTCGCCAGGTCGGCAAAGGCGCTCTTCAGAAGCTCCTTGTAATCGTCGTCCAGAGGCATGGCCCACATGCGCTCGCCCTCGGCTTTGGAGGCCTGCAGCACGCGGTCGCGCATTCCGTCGTCGTTCGAGAACAGCCCCACATTCAGGTGTCCCAGCGCCACTACGATGGCGCCGGTCAGCGTGGCGGCATCCACCAGGTGCGTGCAGCCCTGCTGGCGCGCATAGGTCAGCGCGTCGGCCAGAATCAGCCGCCCTTCCGCATCCGTATTGAGCACGTCGATCGTCTTGCCCGACATCGCGACCACAATATCGCCGGGCCGTTGCGCGCGGCTGCCCGGCATGTTTTCCACGCACGGGACAAAAGCCGTCACCGCGATCTCGGGCTTCAGTTGCGCGATCGCCCGCATGGCCCCGATCATGGCCGCCCCGCCCGCCATGTCGTACTTCATTTTGTCCATTCCCTCTGCTGGCTTGATGGAAATGCCGCCCGTATCGAACGTGACGCCCTTGCCGACCAGGCCCAGGTGGATTTTAGATTCCGTTTGCGCGGGCCGGTAGCGGATCACGATCAGGACCGGCGGTTCCGCGCTGCCCATCGCCACGCCGAGCAGCGCCCCCATGCCAAGCTTCTCCATCTCTTCCCGCTCCATTACCTCACAGGCCAAACCGTATTCCGACGCCATCTTCCGCGCCGCTTCACCCATCTTTACGGGCGTCAGCCGGTTGGGGGGCTCGTTGACCAGGGCGCGCGCGAAATTCTGTGCCTCGGCAATGGTGCGTCCGCGCCCGGCGCCTTCCTCCACACCGGCCCCCGCCCCAACTACGAGAAACTCATCTACGGATTTCTTGTCGTCGCCGGTCTTGTACACGTCAGGTTCGTAATCGCCCAGTATGGCTCCCTCCACCGCGGCAGCGGCATAATCCGCGCCGGCGTGATCCGGGCCCAGAGCCAAGGCGATCTTCTTCACCGATTTCGATTTCAGATGGCGAACCGCCGCGCCGGCCAGCTTGCGCATTTCGGCCGTATCGAACTTCTCCAGTTTCCCTGCCCCGGCCAGCAGAATTCGCGTCGCCGCCACCCCCGGCACATGGTGCAACAGCGTCAACTCCAGCGGTTTCCCGGCGATTTCTCCGGCGTCGAAGAGATCGCCCGCTCCGAATCGGGTCTCTTTGCTGCCCTCGAAGACCGGCACCACCAGTGCGTCAGCTTCAATCTGTTCCAGCGGTTTCCGTCCAATCGTAATCTGCATCACTACAATTGTGACCCAGCCTTGTAAAAATTCCAAATATGGAAACCGGGCGCAGGCATCCCACTGTGCTGTACTGGCACGGATCGTACGCTATCTGGCTGTGTTTACAATCCCGTGGAGCATCTTGTGTGGTACACTCGATCTGAGATACTGGGTAGAGATTTTTCCAAAACCTGTAACCTCATGTGTAACGACGCGATTGCCGGTCGCGTCCAAGATCTCGTAGACAGCGGTTCTCCCCCCGCCGGGCTTCTGGGAAAATGGGAGGGCTGGTGGATAAAAATGGCTGACCTGTCGCAACCTAACAACCCGTTCTTCGATCCCGACGATCACTTGTCGCGCCTGCTTCCCGTGGGAATGGAAGAGCCGTGGTATAAGTCTTTGTTCCAAAACCTCAAAGACGCTATTAGCCCACCCAAGCTTCCACCTCTGGAACTCACTTCTAAACCTGTTGCCGTGAAGGACATCTGGGGGCTGTACGGCCGCAAGAAAAGCTCCTTTATGATGTCCACGGGCTTTCAGATTGCCGTGGCCATTGTGCTGTTCACGGTGGCTTCCAGCAAGACCGTGCGCGACAAGGTGAAGGAGTTTGTGCCGCTGGTCGGGCCAATCGATCTGGCGCCCCCGCCCATCGCACCTCCGAAGAAAGAGTTGATGGGTGGTGGCGGCGGCGGTGGCGACCGCTCTCTGTTGCCCGCCAGCAAGGGCCGTTTGCCCAAGGCCGCGTTGCGGCAGTTCACGCCGCCCATGGCCGTGGTGAACAACCCGAACCCCAAGTTGACGATGGAGCCCAGCATCATCGCTCCTCCGGATGTGACTCTGCCCAATGTCAACATGGCGCAGTACGGCGACCCGCTGGCCAAGATCGGCCCGCCTTCGAATGGCCCCGGTTCGGGCGGCGGTATCGGTTCCGGCTCGGGTGGCGGCGTCGGCCCGGGTAAAGGCGGCGGTTACGGTCCTGGTGAAGGCGGCGGTGTCGGCGGCGGCGTTTTCCGTGTCGGCGGCGGTGTGACCGCTCCGTCTCTGCTCTACAAAGTCGAGCCCGAATATTCCGAAGAGGCCCGCAAAGCCAAGTATCAGGGCACGGTCCTTCTTTACATCCAGGTTGACCCGTCCGGAAAAGCCATCAATATGCGGGTTCTGCACAGCCTGGGACTGGGTCTGGACGAAAAAGCCATGGAAGCCGTGAAGAAGTGGAAGTTCAAGCCGGGCGTTAAGGACGGCAAGCCGGTCACGGTTGAAGCCCAGATCGAAGTCAACTTCCGCCTGCTCTAACCGCGGCATTCCGCGCATTCGCAGATTTGCCGCAAGTGGTCGTAGGAATAAATTCCAGAGCTGTGCCCATCGCTCCAGTTGATGCGGATGGCGTACTTCCCCACTGGCTCCACATCCAACATTTTCAGCGCCGGCTTGAACATCTGGAACGGATTGCCCGGTGTGCCGGTAAGCGTAGCCGGAAGGCCTCCTTCAGGCTTCCTCGGCGGAGTGCCGTGAGCGCCCGTGCATTGCGCGCACGGGCACTTGTCGCGCAGGTAAGTCAGCCCGTACTCGCTGTGGTGGCCGTCCTTCCAGTCGATTTTGACTCCCTTGGACTTGGAAATCGCGATATGTTCTGGGTCGGTCGAAATAGGCATGGTTAATTGAAGAGCCGTTCCACGTCCCTCACACCCGAAATGCGCCGCATCGCGGTCACCAGTTTTTCGAGCTGCTTCTTGTCCCGCACATCCACCGTCATTTCGACAATTCCGCCATCGTGTTCCAGTTCGGTCTTCGCCTCCAGGCTGCGGATGTTGGTGTTTTCGTCGGAGAGCACGGAGGTGAGCCGGTTGAGCATTCCCGGACGATCGTCGGTGTGGATCACGATGCGAACGGGGAAAGCCTCCTCCGCGGCCCGCGCCCACTCCACCTCGATCTTTCGCTCCACGTCGTACATCAGGCTCTGCACGTTGGGGCATGCCTTGGAATGCACGGCCACGCCCTTGCCGCGCGTGATGTACCCGACAATGGCTTCGCCCAGGATCGGGTTGCAGCACCGGGCGCGGTAAACCATCAGATCGTCGATGCCGCGAACCTTGATGACGTCGGTGCCGTCCGCCCGCCGCGCGCCCGGCGCCTGCAGGAAAGGTTCGGCGACCGTTCCACCGGTTGGTTTGGTTTCCGCCGGCTCGTCCTTGACCACACCCGGCGCCACCTTCATCAGAACCTGCCGGGCCGAAAATTTCCCGTAACCTAACGCCGCGTACAGGTCCTCGATCTTGCTGTACCCGTAGTCGCTGGCGACGTTCTCGAGTTCGGACTTGGTCACCTTGCCCAAATGCACGCCGAGGCGCCGCGCCTCCTTGTCCAGGTATTTCTGTCCGATTTCAATCGCCTTGATGCGCTCGCTGGCGTTAATCAGATGCTTGATCTTGTTGCGCGCGCGCGTCGTCTTGACAAAGGCCAGCCAGTCCTTGCTGGGCTCGTGGCCGGCCTGCGTCATGATCTCCACAATGTCGCCGTTGCGCAGCGACGACCGCAGCGGCACGATGCGGCCGTTGACTTTGGCGCCGACGCAGGTGTTGCCCACGTCGGAGTGAATGGCGTACGCGAAATCGATGGGCGTGGCGTCCCGCGGCAGCACCAGCACTTTGCCGCGCGGCGTGAACAGGTAGACCTCTTCGGGATACAGGTCCACTTTCAACGTGGACATGAACTCGCTGGGGTCGCGCACTTCGCGCTGCCATTCCACCAGGTGCCGCAGCCAGGCGATGCGCTGGTCGTCGGCCGCCGGCCCCTTCCGGCCTTCCTTGTACTTCCAGTGCGCCGCGATTCCCTCTTCGGCGATGCGGTGCATCTCCTCGGTCCGGATCTGCACTTCGAACGTCTGCCCCTGCGGACCCACCACGGAGGTGTGCAGCGATTGATAAAGGTTGGGCCTTGGAATGGCGATGAAATCCTTGATGCGTCCGGGAATGGGGCGCCACTTGTTGTGGATCACTCCCAGCGCGGCGTAGCAGTTCTTCACGGAATCGGTAAGGATGCGCAGCGCCATCAGATCGTAAACCTGGTCGATCGAAATCTTCTGCCGACGCAGTTTCTGAAATACCGAAAACGGGCGTTTCACCCGCCCGTCGAGGCGCGCCGGAATGCCCTCGCGCCGCAACTCGGCCTCCACCGTCTGCCGGATCTCGGCCAGGAACTCCTCATTGGAATGGCGGCGCGATTCGATGGCGTCCAAAATCTCCCGGTATGCGTCGGGCTCCAGGTGCTGGAAGGCCAGATCCTCCAGCTCGTTGCGCACCTTGCCCATGCCCAGCCGGTGCGCGATGGGCGCGTAGATCTCAATGGTCTCGCGGGCAATGCGTTCGCGCCGCTCCGCGCTCAGGTAGCCCAGCGTCCGCATGTTGTGTATGCGGTCCGCCAGCTTGACCATGATGACCCGGATGTCCTCGACCATGGCCAGCAGCATCTTGCGGAAACTCTCGGCCTGCCGGTCTTCGGCCGAGAAAAAATCCAGTTTCGTAAGCTTGGTGACGCCGTCCACGCAGCGCGCCACCTCCTCGCCGAATTCCTTGCGCACCTGCTCGACGGTGACGCTGGTGTCCTCCACCACATCGTGCAGCAGGCCCGTCTCCATGGCTACCACGTCCATGCGCATGCCGGCCAGAATGTGCGCCACCATCAGCGGATGCACCATGTAGGGTTCGCCCGAATCGCGCGTCTGGGCCTGGTGATACTTGCTGGCGAAACGGAAGGCGCGTTCGAGAGCCGCGAGGTCGTCTTTCGGGCGGTATTCGCGAATCTTGGCTTCGAGTTCGCTGTACAACTGCTCCACCGGGTCGGCAGAGTGCGGCGGGGACACGGAATCGGAGAGGCTGGCGGACTCGGGGAGCACTCTAAATCGATTGTAGCAGTAAGACCGTAAAACCTTCACCGCAGAGACGCTGAGCCCGCAGAGGAAAACGCTGAGAAGCAACAATCTGAAAGGTCTTCTCTGCGTCCTTCTCTGCGGGCTCAGCGTCTCTGCGGTGAAGACTTACTTTGCTGGATCGGCCACGATGCCGCCGCCGCTCTTGTTCTTCTTTTCGGCCTTGATCTTCTTGGTCGCCAGAGCTTTATCGATCCAGTTGTTGGCAATCGTGATTTGCTTCTCGTAGTCTTCCTTGTTGTCGGCAAGGTCGGCGCGTTCGCGGACGAGCAGGTTTTCATACGCCATGGCGTCGTCGTATTCCGGGTTGATCTGCAGGGCTTTGTCGAGAGACTGCAAGCCGGATTCGATGATGGGTCCGAACTTGGCCTTCAGCTCTTCCTTGACCTTTTTGTCCTTGATCGGCCCCAGATCTTCCTGCTTCATCCCCAGGTTGGCGCGAGCCGTGCCATAAGCCGTGTACCACTTCGACCACGCGATAAAGCCGAGGCTATAGTAGGCATCCGCGTTCTGCGGATCCACGACGGTCAGTTTCTCGAACCATTGCTGCGCTTCATCGAACTTCTTCTGGTTCAGGTTGAGCGAAGCGATCGATGCGATGGCAATCGTGTTCTTGGGTTCCTGCTCCAGCACTTTCTGGAAGTTATCAAACGCCGCCTGGGCCATCTTCATGTTGTCGGGCGATTCGGCGCCCGGGATGTACTGCTGCATGTAGGCGGTGGCCAGATAGAGGCGCGCCGCCGAGAAGCCCGGATCCAGCTCCACGGCCGCCTTGAAGTGCTCGACGGCATCGGGGTATTGGGCGTTGGTGAAAGCCTGCACACCCTTGTTGAGGTGATCGCGCGCCTGCAATTTGCTGCAGCTTGTGGTCATCGCCGCCAACGCGGCCACCGCCCCGATCCACATCAATTTGTTCAACATCGATTTCCGCATAAGCTATTGTCCGGCCTCCACCTTCGCGGTCATCAGACCCACCTTGTCGATACCGGCGCCGTGCGCGATATCGATAGCCTTAGCCACCCACTGAAAGTCCAGCGACGGGTCGCCCTTCACGAAAACCACGCGTTCGGCGCGCGTCTTGAAAATCTCTTCCAGACGGCCCTGCAGACGGTCTTCGGTGACCGGATCGCTGTTGATCTGCATCTTGTGATCTTTGTCGATGACGATGACCACGGTTCGCAGATCCGACTGATTGGGCTTCTGATTGGGGGGCGGCGGCTGCGGAACCAGCGCCTCCAGCCCCTTAGGCGTGAGCGGCGTGATGACCATGAAAATGATGATCAACACCAGCAGCACGTCGATCATGGGCGTCATGTTGATATCGGCTTTGGGACCGCCCGATCCGCCGCCAACTGACATCGACATATGATTGCTCCTCTTTTCAATAAACCCGGTGGTCGATAAACTTGTCTTACTGTCCAGCCGGCGGTGGCGTTACGGGCCGTTGAGTGTCCGTCATCTGTTCGGTCAGCAGACCCAACTGATCCACGCCCGCCGCGCGCAAATTGTCCACCACGTCCACGACTATCTCATACCGCGCGCGCGCATCGGCCCTGACGAATACGGTCTTGTCCAGTCGGTTCGCCAGCATGTCCTTGACCTTCTGCGGCAGATCTTCAGGCTTCATCTGAGTCGTGCCCAGGTAGGTCTTCCCGTCGCGCTGCACGGCGCATACGATGGCGTCGCTCTTATCGGCGTCGTGCATGGCGATCGGATTCTTGGTCTTGACCAGATCCACGATGACGCCCTTCGACAACATAGGGGTGATGACCATGAAGATGATGAGCATCACCAGCATCACGTCGACCATGGGGGTGACGTTGATGTCGGCTATCGCGCCCGAACCCTGTCGCCGTTTCTTCGCTTTTTCCTCTCTGTCAACCATCATCGTCGTATCCCCTCGGCAAAAGCGGGAAGCTCCCTGTGGCGCTTCCCCCCTAACAACTAATCAACTCGCCAACACATACGGTCCGGCCCCTACTTGCGGGCGCCGGCGCCACGCTGCGAACGCTTCAGGAAGTAGTCGATCAACTCCGAGCTGGAGTTGCCCATTTCCACGTCGAACGCTTCAATCTTCCCGGTAAAGTAGTTGAACATCCAGACCGCCGGGATAGCCACGAACAAGCCGATAGCGGTGGTCACCAGGGCTTCCGAAATGCCGCCCGACACCGCGGATAGACCAGTGGACTTTTCGTTCGAAATGCTCTTGAACGCGTTGATGATGCCGACCACCGTTCCGAACAGACCCACGAACGGGGCCGTCGAACCGATAGTCGCCAGGCCGCTGACGCCGCGCTTCAGTTCGGCGTGAACGATGGCTTCGGCGCGCTCCAGAGCGCGTTTGGACGCTTCGATCTCTTCACCCGGGATCTCCGAGCTGATCTGGTGCGCCTGGAATTCCTGGAGACCGGCCACAACCACCTTCGCCAGATGGCTCTTTTTGTAGCGGTCGGCAATCTTCACCGCCTCATCCAGTTTGCCCTCGCGCAATGCGCCCGCCACGGCTGGCGCGAACGCGCGGGACTGTTTGCGGGCCGCGCTGTAAGCCATCAGTCTATCGATCATGACGCCGATGGAATAGGCTGACATGATAAAAAGACCGACCACCACGAACTTGGCCAGCAGACCCATCTGTCTCCACAAGGCGGCCGGATCCCAGCCGACTTGGCTACCGGCGTCCTGTAGCAGATAAAACGCCCAGATTTGCAATTGCAGCATAGTGTTGTCTTCTCTCCTGCGAGTTGATTTTTAAATTCGGCACTACTGGCTCAACGTGAAGTTCACGTCGATCTGAGTCACAACCTCAACCGGCTCTCCGTTGAGAAGGGTCGGCTGGTATACCCACTGTCTCACCGCTTCGAGCGCGGCGGGGATCAGCAGCGGATGGCCGCCGACCGCCTTAAGATCTTGAATGGTTCCGTCCTTGGATATCACGGCCGCCAGATGCACTACACCCGAAATGCGGGCCTGCTTGGCCAGCGGCGGATAAATCGGCTTGGGCTGCTTGATCAACTTGGCCTGCTGAACGTTGCCGCCGATGGTGATGCGCTTCGGGGCCGCCGCCACTACCTGCTTGGGGGGCGGCGGAGGAGGCGGGGGCGCCGCGGTCGGAACCGCACCGATGATGCCGCCCAGCACGCCGCCCACGGCGCCGCCGGCTACGCCGCCCGGTACGCCGCCGACCACGCCTGCCGCGCCCGAGGTCGCCGGCGGAAGTTCCTCTTCTTTAATGGTCGCGATTTCCTTGGGAACCGACTTCGGCGCCATCAGCTTGCCGGCGTCGAACTGGCGCGGAATCACCTTCACAATCTTCACGGGAGCCGGCGCCGCGGGAGGAGGAGGCGGCGGAGGAGGAGGCGGCGGCGCCACCAGGAAACTGGTCAATGTCGTCCTGGGAAGCACATTGAACCAGATCATCGGAATGAGGACCGCGAAAGTCAGAAAGAGAACCTGCGCGATGAATGCGACCAGGACCGTCCAGGTCGTTTTGGTCTTCCCGCTATCTACGAATGTCTGTTCAAACATAAGCTTCCTTTCCCTTATGACGGCGCAAAGGCGCATTTTGTGCCCGCTCCGCCGCCCTGGTTAGTTCAAACACCCTACTTCACTGCCTTAACTCAACCCTACTTCACTGCCTTAACTCAACCCTACTTCACTACCCGCGTGGGGCGGGTTCGCGCGGACGCTTCCGGCTGGGATGGCGAAGCCGCCACCACCGGCGCCCGCGGCTTCTTCCGTTGATCTGTGTAATTATGCCAGAAAAGCACGATCGGGCTGGCAATAAAAACCGACGAATATGTGCCTACGATGACTCCGCAGACCAGCGCGAACGAAAATGCATGCAATACCCGGCCGCCAAACAGGAAAAGCGCGATGATCGTCAGGAAGGTCAGTCCCGACGTCATGACGGTCCGGCTCAGCGTCTGGTTGACGCTCCTGTTCATGACCGATTCCAGAGGCTCGCGCCGGGAAACTTTCAGGTTTTCCCGAATGCGGTCGAAAATCACGATGGTGTCGTTCATCGAGTAGCCCACCAGGGTAAGGAGGGCCGCGATGACGGTCATGTCGATGGCTTCGCCAAAGATGGAAAAAAGCCCGATCGTAATCAGCGTGTCATGGAAAACCGCGATCACGGCGCCCAGGCCGTAGATCCATTCGAACCGGAACGCGATGTATGCCAGCATGCCGGCCAGCGCGTACAGAGTGGCCAGCACAGCCTTGGTGCGCAACTCCGCCCCAACTTTCGGACCAACCATTTCCGTCTTGATTACGGTATAGGGGGCCAAATCACACTCCTGTTTGAGCGTATTGATAATACCAGAATTTACGCCGGGCACGGATGATAATTGGTTAAAATCCGCGATCAACCCGGATCGCGGCGGCGTGTTGCGAAAATTCAATAAATCCGCCGCCAGCTTCTGGAGCTGTGGTTCACTCATCGCCACGCCGTTACGGGCCAGAGGTTCCCGCAGGCGGTCGATCACGGCTTGCTGGCTGGCATTATTGAAATCCAGCTTGCCGCTGTTGGGCCGGCCGAAGGTGGTGGCCAACGCATTTTCCATCTTCTGCCGATTGGTGCTCAACTGCCGCTCTTCCTGGAGTTCAATCCCGATCTCGACCTCATTGCTGGCCTGCGCGCCGGTAAAATTCTGAACGCTGATGCCGGGCATCATCGAACGAATCTTTTCGAGCGGCGGGGGGCCGGCGAATTTGACCGTCATCAGGGCGCCGCCCTTGAAATCGATCCCGTACTTGATGCCGCCCCGCATGGCAATACTGCCAAAACCGGCGACGGTCAGAACCAGGGAGGCAATAATGAAGGGCCACTTCTTGCCTAGAAAGTCATAATTCGTATTCTTGAATAATTCCATCGAACTTTGCCGTGCCGGTATCGCCCCTCGGGTTTAGACACCAGCCCTTTAGAATTTGTTCCCGTAGCGCCGGCGGTCTTTGCCGCCGGTGTTTCTAGCTCAAATGCTCAACTCCTGCAACTGCCGGCCGCCGGACAACTCATAGTCGAAGATGGTCTTGGAAACAAAAACCGCGGTAAAGATATTGGCGATCAAACCGATCGTCAAGGTCACCGCGAATCCGCGAACCGGACCTTCGCCGAACAAAAACAGGAAGGCGCACGAAACCACCGTCGTGACGTGCGTGTCAACGATGGTCCACCACGCCTTATTGAAGCCGTTATCCACCGCCGCGATGACCGTCTTGCCGCTTCGCAACTCTTCGCGTATCCGTTCGAAAATCAGCACGTTCGAGTCCACCGCCATACCGATCGTCAGAATGATGCCGGCGATTCCCGGCAATGTCAGCACGGCATGGAAGTAGGAGACCGCCGCCAGCAGAATAACCGTATTCAGAATCAACGCCAGAACGGCGTTGACGCCGCTGCGCCGGTAGTACACCAGCATGACCACTACCACCGCCAGCAATCCGGCGACACCCGCATTGATGCCTTCACTGATCGAATCGGCCCCCAGGGATGGGCCGATGGAACGCTCTTCGTTCGTCTCCACGTGCGCGGGCAGGGAACCGGACCGCAAGTACCGCGACAGGTCCACGGCTTCTTCCTCGGTGCCCAAGCCGGTAATGCGGCCCGAATCCTCGATCTTGCTGTTAATGGTGGCCACACTGACCGCCTGGCCGTCCAGGACCACCGCCAGCTTGTTGCCGATATTGGCTTCCGTGTACCGTCCGAAGCGCTTGCCTCCATCGGGCGAAAGGTTGAAACTGGTTTCCCACTTGCGCATGTCGTCCTGTCCGGCGCGCGCGTTGCGCATTTCGCGGCCGGTGATCACCGGCGACTTGTTAACCAGGTACCACTGCTCGCCCTCACTCGGCCCACGGGGTTTGGACCTCACCAGCTTGGTGCCCAGCGGCAGAACGCCGCCGTGCTGGCCGAGCGCCGCGTCGCGGCTGGCGTAGGGACCGTCCTTTACGTCGGCGATTTCCAGAACCGCCGCCGTGCCGATCAACTCCTTGGCCCGTGCCGGATCGTCCACGCCCGGCAACTGAATCAGAATCTGGTAGGTCGTGCCGGAACCGTAGGGCTGCACCGATTTCTCCGCCAGGCCGAGCTCGTCGATGCGGTTGCCGATGGTATCCACGGCCCGCTTCACGGTGTCGGCCTTCAGGTCCAGCAGCTCGGATGCCTTGAGCTTCATCGTGTAGTCGGTGGAATTCTGGGCCGTCAGGACGTACCCCGGGTACCGCTCGGCAACCAGGCTGCGGAACGCGCTCGACTGGTTCGCCGGCACGCCCTTGACGGAGAGCGCAATCTGGTCCGCGTCCTCAACCCTGGTCACCTCGTTCACATCCATGCCGTTCCAGGTGATGTTCTGCTTCTTCAGGTCTTCCTTCAGCCGTTCCGCCGACTGTTCGGCATCGGCTTTCACCGCGTCCTCCACATGCACCTGCATCACCAGATGGGTACCGCCCTTGAGATCCAACCCGAGCCGGATGTTGTCGCTGATGTTCTTTTTCAAGTCCGCCCCGGACTTCGGAAAGTCGATGATGCCGATCAAACAAATCAAGATCGTCAATACAATGACCACGACCCGCGCCGTTAGATTTTTCTTCATGGGAGTTTACAGCCTGTTAATAATAGGTTACTACTTCTTGGGTTCGTTAGAGACCAGGCTCGAAACCGAGCTTCGTGAGACCTGGATTTTGACATTATCCGGCTTCACGCGTAAGACCAGGGTGTCGTCATTCTCGATAGCGACCACCGTGCCGACGATCCCTCCGCTGGTCACCACTACATTTCCGTTCTGCAAGCCCGCCAGCATCTTTTGCGTTTGCTTGCGCTGGCGTTGCATGGGAAGAAAAAGGAGAAAATAAAAGATTCCGAAGATCAGCAGGATGGGCAGGAAGCTCAACATCGAGTTGCCAGGCGTACTTTGCAGAAAGAGGAGAAGGTTGAGAACCACGTGTTTTGACCCTAAGAACTGCTCCGCATCACCCAAACGCTATTCCACATCAACCGGCGCGGAGCGGACGCACCTCAAGTATTCTGGAAATGAATCCGATATTATAGCCTGCCTAATCTCCCGCATGATGTCAAGGTACCGCCGGACATTGTGCCGCGTGGCCAGTACCGCGTATAAAATCTCCCCGGACTGGAACAGATGGCGAAGATATGCTCGGGAATAGCTGCTGCAAGTATAGCACTGGCATTTTTCGTCGAGCGGCCGTGGATCGTCCCGGTAGCGGTTGTGCTTGATGATGAGGCGGCCGGCGGACGTGAACAGGTAGCCGTTGCGCGCGTTCCGGGAGGGCAGCACGCAATCCATCATGTCCACGCCGCGCGCCACGTACTCCGGAAGCTCCGCCGGCATGCCCACGCCCATGGCGTACCGCGGCTTGGCGCGCGGCAGAATGTCCTCCGTGGCTTCCACGGCCTCCAGGCTCAACGGGCGCGGTTCACCCACGGAGAGTCCCCCAATGGCGTATCCGCCGGCATCGAGGTCCAACAGCGCCGCGGCGCACTCGCGCCTCAGGTCGGGGAACAGGGAGCCCTGGACAATCGGAAATAGCCCATGCGGAAACAGCGCTGCCGGCGTAGGATTTTCGGCCATGCGCCGCCCATAATGTTCATTGGCCTGCCGCGCCCACTTCACGGTGCGGTGCATGCTTTGGCGCGCGTACTCATGGCTTACGGGATACTCCGGGCATTCGTCGAGCGCCATCAGGATGTCGCTGCCCAACGCCAGTTGCACATCCACCGTGGATTCCGGCGTGAAGGTATGAAGATCGCCATCCAGGTGCGACCGGAAGACCACGCCGTCTTCGTCGATCTTGCGCAGCCCGCTCAGGCTGAAAACCTGGAATCCGCCCGAGTCCGTCAGAATCGCATTGGGCCACGACATGAATTTGTGGAGGCCGCCCAGGCCGCGGATGAGCTCGTGGCCGGGGCGCAGGTACAAATGATAGGTATTGGCCAGCAGGATTTGGACACCGAGGTCTTCGCCGAGATCGCGCTGGGTGAGCCCTTTAACCGTGGCCTGCGTGCCCACCGGCATGAAGACCGGGGTCGGAATGGTCCCGTGCGGCGTGTGCAGCAGACCGGCGCGGGCGCGGGTTCGGGAACACTCGGCAACCACTTCGAAAGAGATTGGGGACAAATTCGATTGTAAACGGTGCGCGGGAATCAAGGCCGCCCATGACGGTTCATCCGCGGCCCAAGTGATTCTCTTTGGCCAGCCGTCCGCTTGTGCCAACCATACGCCGCATGGGAATTTTTCCAGAAGTACTTTTCCATCGCCGCCGGACCTTTGGCGGTGAAGTACTCGCGGACCAGGTTGAGGACCTTCGGGTAGGGAGCCCACTGGTCGCTGTTGGGCCAGTCGCTGCCGTAGATCAAACGATCGGGGCCGAAGATGTCCCAGATTTCATCCAGGCGCGGGCGGTAAAAGCTCAGCTCTTCGGGGACGCCGCCGTCAACCCGGCGGAACACTTGCGACACCTTGACGTACACCTGGGGGCGCTTTCCCAGTTCGCGCAAATCGGATTGATAAGCCGCGCGGGCGGCGGGCTCGGCGGGTGGCTCAAGCTGAGCCAGGTGATCCACCACCAGGCGCAAATCGGGAACCCGGTCCGTGAGGCGCACCACCCACGAAATCAGGGACGGAGTCGGGTTGGCGGTGTCCAGCACGAGCCCCGCGGCGGCCAAAGCCTTGAGATCGGCGATGAATTGGGGTTTGGCAGCCTCGCCCACGTAATCGCGGTCCCACAGGTTTCCATACCGGATACCGCGGAAGAGCGGGTTCCGGCGAAAACGCTCGAGGCTCTTGCGGAAATCCGGTTTACCGGGTTCCAGGTCGCCAATTGTGCCGACGACGATGGTGTCTTTGGCGGCGATGTCCAGGACCCACTGGTTGTCCTCCAGCCAGGGACTGCACTCCACCTCAATTGCGCCCTGGATGCCCAACGGGACCGCGAGTTTTCGGTAGCGGCCGGGCAGCGCGGGCTGGTAGAGGACGGCATTGTCTTTCGGCGGCCACGGCACACCCTGCGAGCGATTCGTGTCGAACAGGTGGATGTGCGTGTCGATGATGGGAATGGCGGCGGGCGCTGCATTGCCGGCCAGAGCGGTCCCCGCCGCAACGCCCATGAAGTCTCTGCGATTCACCCTCGCATTGTATCCGAAAGACCGCTCAGCGCTCCCGTTCTTTGGATTATGATAGAGCGCCTTTGCGCGACGCGGTACCATAAAGGTCAGGCAAAATATGAGCCTTTTCGAATGGAACGATGAATTCTCTGTCGGTATCGCCGAGATCGACTCTGAACACCGGGAGTTGTTTCGCATCGCTGAGGAGTTGCACGAAGGCATTCTCAACGGCACCACGGAAGATGACCTGGGGGTCGTGTATTCCCGGCTTGCCGAACAAACCAGAGCCCACTTCGAAAAAGAAGATGCCATCCTGCGAAAAGAGGGCCGCCCCAACATCGAGCAGACTTCCCGCGAGCACCTGCGCCTTACTCAGAAGGTAGAAGCTCTGGGGCGGCGAATCGAGAAGCGGCAAACCCGCCTGGATATGGAAACCTTGCGCTTTCTGCGCACCTGGCTCGACCACCACATTCGCGATACGAAATATTAGCCGGCACCCTCAGTCGCGGGCTCAGTCCAGGTACTCGTAAGCCGTCAAGGTGAGGAACTCCGGGAAATCGTCCGAGATCGTCATCTGCTCAAACAGCCGGGCCGCCATATCGAACTTGCCCGAATCGAAGCGCCCGGCTCCAATCAGAGTCCGTATCTTATCCAGTTGCCGCGGAATGGTCTGGCGCACCAGTTCGGCGTCGATCGGCCGGCCATCGCTCAGGCGCGCGCCGTGGCGGCTCCACTGCCACACCTGCGAGCGCGAGATCTCGGCGGTGGCGGCATCTTCCATCAGGTTGTAGATGGGCACGCAGCCATTCCCGCGAAGCCACGATTCCAGGTACTGGATACCGACGTCGATGTTCAGTTCCAGACCCCCTTGCGTGATTTCCCCGGCGGGGACCGAGAGCAGGTCCGATGGGCTGACGTTCACCTCGGCGCGCGAAACGGAGATCTGGTTGGGCGATGCCATCTGGGCGTCGAACACCTCTTTCGCCACCGGTACCAGGCCCGGATGCGCCACCCAGGTGCCGTCGTGCCCGGCTCGAACTTCGCGAAGTTTATCCTGCCGCACCTTGTCCAGCGCGCGCTGGTTGGCTTCGGGATCGTTCTTGATGGGGATCTGCGCGGCCATGCCCCCCATGGCGTGGATGCCGCGGCGGTGGCAGGTCCGGATCAGCAGGTCCACGTAAGACTTCAGGAAGTGCCGCTCCATGGTCACTTGCGCGCGGTCCGGAAGAACGAGATCCGGGCGGTGGCGGAACTTCTTGATGAAGCTGAAAATGTAGTCCCATCGTCCGCAGTTCAGGCCCGCCGAATGGTCGCGCAGCTCGTGAAGGATCTCGTCCATTTCAAACGCCGCCAAAATGGTCTCTATCAGAACGGTCGCCCGAATGGATCCGTGCGGAATCCCGAGTTTCCGCTGGCTGAAGACAAATACTTCGTTCCAGAGCTGGGCTTCCAAATGGCTTTCCATCTTCGGTAAATAGAAATAAGGACCGGTGCCTCGCTCAATCTGCACGGCCGCGTTATGGAAGAAAAACAGGCCGAAGTCGAACAGCGAGCCCGAAACCGGCGTGCCATCCACCAGCATATGTTTCTCCCATAGATGCCAGCCGCGCGGGCGCACCATCAGAGTCGCGACCCGGTCGTTCAACCGGTACTGCTTGCCCTCGGGACTGGTGAAGCCGATCTCGCCGCGCACGGCTGCGCGCAGGTTCAGTTGGCCTTCGATGTTGTTCCGCCACGTTGGCGAATTGGAATCCTCGAAGTCCGCCATGAACACACTGGCGCCGGAGTTCAGCGCGTTGATGATCATCTTGCGCTCCACCGGCCCCGTGATTTCGACCCGGCGGTCGCGGAGATCTTCCGGTATGGCCGCCACGTTCCAATCCGATTCGCGGATAACGGCGGTCTCAGACAAAAACTCCGGCATGCGCCCTTCCACAATCTCCTGCTGCCGCTGCTTCCGGCAGTGCAGCAGTTCCTGGCGGGTGGTCTCGAAGCGGCGGGCGAGATCGGCAACGAACCGTACCGCATCGGCAGTCAGAATTTCGAGCGAGCCCATTGGGAGCTGCCCGCGGAATTCGATACCCTCGGGTTGAAGGGCGGCATTCAGTGCGGACGGAGATAATCCCGAAGCTTCAGAGGCCATACCGAATATTTTGCCACACGTTGCGGTGGGTGCTTAACGGATGCCGGAAGTGCCGATGATATCATTTATTGATATCATAATCTAAGTGAGCAAACACCAGCGAGTGTTGGAAGCCATCTTCGAAAAGCGAGCCAACATTGCCTGGTCGGACATTGAAGCATTGCTGTTGTACTATGGGGCGGAAATTTCGGAAGGCCGGGGGTCGCGCGTCCGCATCGCACTCAATGGAGTGCGCGGTGTTTTCCATCGGCCCCATCCTCGGAAAGAGACCGACCGGGGCGCGGTCGCTTCCATGCAGAGATTTCTCACCGAGGCGGGTATTGGAATTGAGGGAAAGTCATGACCTACAGGGGATATCAGGCAATCGCAGAGTTGGATGAAGAGGCGGGAGTGTTTCACGGCGAGGTGATCAACACGCGAGACGTGATCACGTTTCAAGGTTCTTCCGTAGAAGAATTGAAACAGGCTTTTGAAGATTCGGTGGATGACTACCTTGAGTTCTGTGCCTCTCGGGGGGAAGACGCGGAGAAGCCGTTCTCCGGGAAGTTTCTGGTGCGAGTGCCGCCCGAAGTGCATCGCCAGATTATGACCGAGGCCAGGCGTCGGGGCAAAAGCCTGAACGCCTATGTTATGGAGAAATTACAAGGGTGACGATGGGCCAGCCGTGTTGCCTGTCTCGCCCAGGAGTTGAGCCTGCGGTCGTATGATGGAGGGATGGGGTACGCCTGTAGGGGTGATTTGATTCGCACATACGGCTGGCGGGCTCTTACCGTGACCGGCCTGTTGGCCGCGGTCTCCAATCTGGCGCTCTGCAATCTTTGGGCGCAGGCCAGCCCACCATTCCAAATCGTTAACGATTCATTACCGGCCGCGTCGGTCGGGGTCGCGTACTCCCAGCCACTCACCACAACCGGAGGCGCCTGCCTGGGCGCGGGTACGGCGACCGGTACGATTGACCTGGGCGCGCTCCCTCCCGGCCTTGCGATCACGTCCCCCTCAGGCGCCGAACAATGGTTCATTCAAGGAACTCCCACGGTCAGTGGAGCACT
>Ga0209847_1000120_pt1 | contig 34319 bp, 37 predicted proteins | sample OrgsoiDNA_201060_FD_185808 | JGI IMG/M metagenome (GOLD analysis project Ga0209847, IMG submission 185808) | Permafrost soil microbial communities from the Arctic, to analyse light accelerated degradation of dissolved organic matter (DOM) -... | ecosystem: Environmental > Terrestrial > Soil >... | reverse complement strand
GGCGCTCAAACGAACGGAATCCTGGACCGCCAACCTGATCGCGACTGCCGGTTGCGTGGCGATGTGGGGTTACTTGCTTTATCAAGGCGTGATCGATCCGCTCGGTGGCATCAACACCTTGTGGCCGTTGTTCGGTATCTCTAACCAGATGCTCGCTGGTATCGCGCTGATGCTCGCCACCGTCGTCCTGATCAAAATGAAACGTCAACGCTACATCTGGGTGACTTTGTTGCCGGCCGCGTGGTTGCTGATTTGCACCACCACCGCCGGTTTCATTAAGTTGTTCGACGCCAACCCGGCGATTGGCTTCCTGGCCCTGGCCAAGAAATACAGCGATGCCCTGGCCAACGGTCAGATCCTCGCGCCGGCCAAGGACATCAATCAGATGCAACACGTGATCTGGAACGCCTACACCAACGCGACGCTGACAGCGCTGTTCCTGTTCGTGGTGTTCAGCATCCTGTTCTATGCGCTCAAGGTCGGGATTTCGGCTTGGGGCAGCAAGGAGCGTACGGATAAAGAATCACCGTTCCAGGCTGTGCCGGACGCGTGATCGAGGATTGCAACGATGTTCAATGACCTGAGTCGCCTCGGTAAATACCTCGGTCAGGCCGCGCGCCTGATGGTCGGCATGCCCGACTACGACAACTACGTCGAGCATATGCAAACCAAACACCCGGACAAACCGGTGTTGAGCTACGAGATGTTCTTTCGGGAACGTCAGGAAGCGCGTTACGGCAGTAAGGCTGGGCCGAAGTGTTGTTGATCTATTGGCACTGAAGTAACGCAGTACCCTGTGGGAGCGGGTTGAACCGGATATTTGTGAGCGACCCCCAAACCACTGTGGGAGCGAGCTTGCTCGCGAAAGCGGTGTGTCATTCAACATTAATGTCGACTGACACGGCCTCTTCGCGAGCAAGCTAGCTCCCACATTTGTTTTGTTTTGTGCTGTTAGTGCCCTTGATTGCTTTTGATCAACTCGTAAGCCCGGCGCACCAACGGGTTCACCGTATTCGGCCGAATCCACAAGTGATATGTCACGTCCGGCAACCGCGGCAACCCATCGTTTTCCCCCAATACCCGCATGTCCGGCCCGAGCATTTCCATGCTTCTCGGGGTCACGCCCAACCCTGCACGGGTCGCAGCCTTGATGCCAATCAGGTTCGACGCCAGGTACGCCTGGCGCCAGGGAATGTTCGCGCGTTCCAGCGCTTCCAATGCATAGCGCCGATAGATGCTCGGTTCATCCACCAGGATCAGCGGCAACGGTTCACTGGGGTTGTGAATGTACTGCGCCGAGCAAATCCACCACACCGGCGAGGTGCGCAGGGCGAAGCCTTCGAGAGTCGGATCCGCGCGAGTGGAAATCACCATGTCGACCTTGCCCCGGTGCAGGTCTTCCATCAGGAAGGGACTGCGCCCGACATCGATCTCCAGGCGCAAGCGCGGTGCCGAGCGGGCGATGTGGCTGAGCATCGGCGGCAGGATGGTGTCGGCGATGTCATGGGGCGAGCCGATACGCAGCACGCCGCTCAAGCTGCTTTCGCGCAAGGAGTTCAGCGCGTCGTCATTGAGCGAAAGCATTTGCCGGGCATGACGTAGCAACTGCTGACCCGCTTCCGTGAGTTGTTTTTGCCGGCCGCGCTTTTCGAACAGGCTCACGCCCACCTGTTGTTCCAGCCGCTGCATGTGCTGGGTGACTGACGATTGCGTGCGGTCCAGCTGCGCGCCGGCTTCGGCAAAACTGTGGTGATCGACCACCGCGATGAAGGTACGCAGTAATTCGAGATCGAGGGTAGGCAGGGTCGACATGGAGGCTGCTTTTATATCAAGGGCACGAACATAAACATTACATATTTTTATGTGTTCGGAGAAATGGATTTTCTTGAGTCGTGTTTAGCGCCAGCAAACACGGCGATATAAGCGTTTTGCTAAAAAGTAAAACCTTCCGAGTTATAACGATATTAGATATTTGCATTTCCGTTGCCTGAGCGCTGTACCTAGGATGCCACTCATCAGGTCGGGGTACGCCGATCATCCATGAGGGGAAATCCATGTTGCTCGAGCGCTCACCCGTTAAACGATTGTTGCCTGTGGTGCTGGGCGCGTTGATTTCCTTGTCGGGCATCAGCGCCGCGCAGGCCGATGCCACGCTGGACAAGATCCAGCAACGCCACGTGTTAGTGGTCGGCGTGCTGCTGTCCGGCGGGCCCTTTGGTGCGATAGATCCCTCCAGCCAAAAGCCTCGCGGCTTGAATGTCGACCTCGCTGAGGAGCTGGGACGCCAGCTTGGCGCCGAAGTGCAACTGGTGCCGGTCCTGCCGGCCAACCGCGTGCAGTTTCTGCAGCAGGGCAAAGTCGATTTGCTGATCGCCAACATGGAATGGACCACTGAACGCGGTGAGATCCTCGGCTTTGTGCCGACCCCGTTCTACCGCGTCGGCGGCACCGCCGCCGTGCTCAAGGACAGCAAAATCACCCGTTGGGAAGACCTGAAGAACCAACCGGTCTGCACCTCCCAAGGCAGTAGCTACGTCAAGCCGCTGACCGATTTGGGCGCCGAGATCAAAGCGTTCAAGAGCTCGTCCGAATCCTTGCTAGCCCTGCGCGGCAACAACTGCGTTGCGGCTGTGCACGACGCCACGCTGATCAACCCGTTGCTTGCCGACACCGCCGAATGGCAGGGCTATCGCGCCCTCGAACCGGAACTCAACCCGGCGCCGTCGGTGATCTGGACCCGCCGTGGCGAAAGCGACACCCAGGCCAGACTCGACCCGATCATCAAGGAGCTGCACCGCAGCGGCTGGTTGATCGAGGCCCAAACCCGTAACCACATCACCCCGGCATCCCCGGCGCTGGTCGAGTTGCAGAAACAGTTCCAGGCCAACGGCGCCTGAGGCCGGTTCATCGTTTTTAACCGACCAACGCTCAAGGTAGCTGTGCATGAAGCCTCTTTTTTCCGCTAAAACCCTGACCACCCTATGCCTCGCCGGGTGTGCCGCACTGGCCGCCAGCCTGGCCCAGGCCGACGCCACACTGGACAAAATCGAGCAACGCCACGTCATCAGCGTCGGAGTGATTCTCAGCGGTCCGCCGTTCGGCACCATTGACCCGAAGACCGGCGAACACCTGGGCTATAACGTTGAACTGGCCAAGGGCATAGGCAAGGCGCTGGGCGTCGAAACCAAGACCGTTTCGGTGCTCGCGCCGAACCGTGTGCAGTTCCTGCAACAGGGCAAGGTCGACATCCTGATCGCCAACATGCAGTTCACCGAAGAGCGTGCCGAGATTCTCGACTACGTGCCCACGCCTTATGAAGAAGTCGGCGGCGCTGCATTGATTCGCAAAGGTGCGGGCATCACTCAGTGGGCCGATCTGAAGGGCAAGCCCGTGTGCGTGTCCCAGGGCAGCAACTTCATCAAGCCGTTGCAGGAAACCTACGGCGCCGAGATCAAGGCGTTCCGCAGTCAGTCGGAATCGCTGTTGTCGCTGCGGGGCAATGGCTGCGTGGCGGCGGTGCACGTCAGCCCGACCATGCAGGCGTTGTTGAGTGATGCCGAATGGGCCGGTTACGAGATCCCGTTGCCGGGGGATTTGATCCCGTCGAACTCGGTGATCTGGATTCGCAAAGGCGAGCACGATACCCAGGCCAAACTGGATGCCATCGTCCGTGACTGGCACCGCAGCGGCTGGCTGATCGCGTTGGGCGAACGCACCGGCATGGCGCCGTCCCAGGCTCTGCGCGACCTGCATGAACAGTACCGCAACGCCGAACCGCTGGCGGTTCAGCCATGAGCCAAGGGTTGTTCGAGATCTTGCAGCAACTGCTCGGCGCCAGTCATGTGCAAAGCAATGAAGACGCTGCGCCGTACCTGACCGACAAGCAGGGTCGCTACGTGGGGCAAGTAATTGCCGCCGTGCACCCGGCCAACACCGAGGAAGTCGCGGCGGTGGTCCGCGCTTGCGTGGCCAATGACACGCCGGTGGTGGTGCAGGGCGGCAACACCGGTTTGATGGGCGGCGCGACTCCGGACGGCAGCGGCCGCGCCGTGCTGTTGTTGCTCGATCGGCTGAACCGCGTGCGCAACCTGGACACCGACAACGACACCCTGACCGTCGAGGCCGGCTGTATTTTGCAAACCGTGCAGGACGTGGCGCGTGACGCCGGTCGCCTGTTCCCTCTCAGCCTCGGCGCCGAAGGCAGTTGCACCCTCGGCGGCAATCTGGGGACCAATGCTGGTGGCACGGCGGTGCTGCGTTATGGCAATACCCGCGAGCTGACTCTGGGGCTGGAAGTGGTCACCGCCCAAGGCGAAATCTGGAATGGCCTGCGCGGTTTGCGCAAGGACAACACCGGTTACGACCTGCGCGACCTGTTTATCGGCAGCGAAGGCACCCTCGGCATTATCACTGCCGCGACCCTGAAGCTCTTCCCGTTGCCCAAGGCCCAGGCCACGGCGCTGCTGGCCTTCGACTCTTTAGCACAGGCCGTGAAATTTCTGTCCCACGCCCGCGCCGGTTTCGGCGCCAGCCTGACCGCGTTCGAATTGCTCAGCGCCGATTGCCTGGCGTTGTTGCGTGAGCAGTTTCCACAAGGTCCACAGCCGTTTCTCGGCGCCGTCGAGCCGTGGTTTGCGTTGCTGGAACTCTCCGACAACCACAGTGAAAGCCATGCTCGCGAAGCGTTTGAATCGGTGTTGGGCGAAGCCTTTGAGCAAAGTCTGCTGGCCAATGCGCTGATCGCCGAAAGCCTGGCCCAGAGCGAAGGCCTGTGGTTGCTGCGGGAAAACATGAGCGAGGCGCAGAAGCGTGCCGGTCGCAACATGAAGCACGACATCTCGGTGCCGATTTCCCAGGTCGTGGCGTTTGTCGCTCACACCGACGCGCTGTTGCAAAAAAACTTCCCCGGCGTCCGGCATTTCACCTTCGGCCATTTGGGCGACGGCAATCTGCATTACAACGTCGCTCATCCACTGGGTTCGACGGTCGAGGCGCACATGGCTAATTACGCCGCTCTCAGTCTGTTGGTCCACGACAGCGCCCACGCCCACGGCGGTTCCATCAGCGCCGAGCACGGGATTGGGCAGCGCAAAGTCGGACTGCTGGAGCGCTACAAAAGCCAGGTGGAGCTCGATCTGATGCGGCGGATCAAGCACGCACTGGACCCGAAAAACCTGCTCAATCCGGGCAAGGTTGTGGAGGTGCCAAAACCATGACTCTTCGTCTGTCCAAACGCGTGCAGCGCGTGTCGCTGTCGGCCAATGCGGCGGCCAAATCCCAGGCCACGGCGTTGCGAGACGCCGGTCGCGACATCCTCGACCTGACCACCGGCGAGCCGGATTTCGACACCCCGGAGCACATCAAGCAAGCCGCCTATGCCGCCATCGCGGCCGGCGCCACCAAGTACACGCCGACGCCCGGCGTCAAAGCCTTGCGGGTCGCCGTGCAGCGCAAACTCCGGCGCGAGAATCGACTGGATTACCCATTGGAATCCATCGTGATTGCCAACGGCGCCAAACAGATCATCTTCAACGCTTTCGCCGCGACCCTGGATGACGGCGATGAAGTGCTAGTACCAACGCCGTACTGGCCGACATTTCCTGACAGCGTGCGCTTCAATGGCGGCGAACCGGTATTCATCGAATGCGGGTTGGCCCAGGGCTGCAAGCTGACGCCGCAGCAACTGGAACAACACATTGGCGAGCGCACGCGCTGGCTGATCCTCAACGGCCCCGGCAATCCGAGCGGCGCGGTGTACAGCGCCGGCGAGTTGCAGGCGTTGGCCGAGGTGCTGCGTCGGCATCCGCAGGTGCTGATTCTGCTGGATGAGCTTTACGAACATATCCGCTTTGACGGTCAACCGGCCCAGAGCCTGCTTAACGTCGCCCCGGATCTGCAACCGCGCTGCCTGCTGGTGGGCGGTGTGTCCAAGACCTACGCCATGACCGGTTGGCGCATCGGTTTTGGTGCCGGGCCGCAGGCGTTGACCAGTGCCATGGCGGTCGTGCAGTCGCAATCGACGTCGGGCGCTTCCTCGGTCGGGCAAGCCGCTGCGTTGGCAGCCTTCGACGGTGGGCTGGATTTCTTGTCGGCACAGGTCGCTGCGTATCAGCAACGACGAGATCTGCTGGTAAGCACCTTACGCAAAGTGGATGGCCTCGAGGTGCTTGAACCTCAGGGCGGCTTTTTCGTGTTCGTCCGCTGCGAAGGCCTGTTGGGACGTTATCGCCCGGACGGTGTACGCCTCAACAATGACGCCGATGTCGTCGCGTATTTGCTGGATGAGGGCGTCGCTGGCGTCGCGGGCAGCGCTTATGGCTTGTCCCCGTGGTTTCGCCTGTCCATCGCCACCGCGACCGACAACGTTGCCGAGGCCGGACGCCGCATCGCCTACGCCTGCGGGCAATTGCGGGGCGAAGCATGAGTCATCTGCTGGAGCTTTTCGTCCACTGGACCGCCGGGTTTGGCCTGAACTACGGCTTTCTGCTGGACGCCTATCAACGCGTCACGCTGGAGCAGGGCGCGCTGACCACGGCGTTGCTGTGCCTGTTCACCATCGTCGGCAGTCTGTTGGCCGGTGTCGGGTTAGCGGCAATGTTGACCTCGGGCAAACCCTGGCTGGCGACACCGGCGCGGGTCTTCATCGAAGTGACCCGCAACACCCCGACGCTGGTGCAGCTGTATTGCGCGTTCCTGGTGTTGAACATGCTGCTGACTCAAGCCGTCGGCACGGCCAACCCGCTGACACCGTTCGCCTGGGTGGTGATTGTGATCTCGCTGCACAAGGGCGCGTTCCACGCCGAAGCCCTGCGCGCCGGCATTGAAGCGGTGCCGGCGGTGACGCTGGAAGCCGCCAGCTCCCTGGCATTCAGCAGTCGTCAATTGCTCTGGAATGTACAACTGCCGCTGGCCCTGCGCTTTGCTTTGCCGTCGCTGATCAACAACCTGATCGATCTGGTGAAAATGACCGCCGTCGCCTCGGCGATTGCCGTCGGGGACATCACCTACGCGGCGATCATGATCTGGACCCAAAGCGATAACGTGCTGGAACTGATGATCTTGATCCTGACTTTTTTCGGCTTGCTGAGTTTTATCGTCAACTGTGTGGGGCGCCTGCTCGAAGCGCGCCTGAGGATGCCCGGCTATGGCCATTGAATCGTCCGTCAGCGCGCCGCTGGCCTGGCCGCGTCGGCATGTCGGCAAACTGCTGCTGTTGGCGGTTGCTGTGTTCTGGCTGCTGTACTTCGCCCCGCAAAGCCCGGTGTTCAAGGCCTTGCTGCAATGGTCGCCGGCGCTGGTCGTGGGCTTTGGCCAGAACATTTTGATCAGTTTGGTGGCGATCGGCTTGGGCTCGCTGCTGGGATTGCTGGTGGGCGCATTGGCTGTGTCGCCGCTAAGGCTGTTGCGACTGCCGGCACAGATTTGGGTGCAGATTTTCCGCAATGCGCCGTGGCTGGTGCTGATCTATTTCACCACCTATGTGTTCCCGTTCGAGATCAAGATCGGCAGCACCTACGTCTCATTTCCGGACTGGGTCAAAGTCACCATTGGCCTGGCCTTGCCGGCGAGCGCCAACGTTGCGGAAATCTTCCGTGGCGCCATTGCCTCGATCCCCAGCACCCAATGGGAAGCCGCGCGTTCCCTGGCCTTCACCCGTGGGCAGATTTTCCGTTCGATCATCCTGCCGCAGTGCTTCAAGCGGATGTTGCCGCCGTGGATGAACCTCTACGCGGTCATCACCATGGGCACCGCGCTGGCATCCCTGGTGGGCGTGCATGACGTGATCGACACCGCGCAGATCGCCAGCAACACCGTAAACATGACCGGTTTCACCGTGGTGATTTACCTGAGCCTGCTGGTGTTGTTCTTTGCTTATTGCTACCCGATTTCCCGACTGACCCAACGCCTGGAGCGACGTTATGCCTTCTATTGAAACCGTCGCCGAGCCCCTGGTCAGCCTGCGCGATCTGCACTTGTCGTTCGGCGCCAACCCGGTGCTCAAGGGCATCGACCTCGACGTCCATCGCGGCCAGGCCGTGTCGATCATCGGCCCGTCCGGTTCCGGAAAGTCGACCATCCTGCGTTGCATCACCGGCCTGTTGCAGCCCCAGCGCGGCAGCATCCGCGTCGGCGCCACCGAGGTGCACACCCTGGCCAAGGAAGCCCAGCGCATCGAGTTGCGCAAGCGCGTGGGGTTTGTGTTCCAGCAGTACAACCTGTTTCCGCATCTGTCGGTGCTGGAAAACCTGGTGATTGCGCCACGCAAGGTCTTGGGTCGCAGCCGGATCGATGCCGAGAAAGAAGCCCGGGCCTTGCTCGCCAAAGTGCGCATGGAACACAAGGCCGATGCCTATCCAGGGCAGTTGTCCGGCGGCCAGCAGCAGCGAGTGGCGATTGCCCGCGCCTTGGCCATGCGCCCGGAACTGATTCTGTTCGATGAAGTGACTTCGGCCCTCGATCCGGAAACCGTTGGCGAGGTGCTGACGGTGATTCGCGAGCTGACCGAAGAGGGCATGACCTGCGTGCTGGTGACCCACGAAATGCGCTTTGCCGAAGAAATCAGCGACATCGTCTACTTCACTGAAAACGGCGTAATCGTCGAACACGGCAGCGCCGCGCAAATCTTTCAGCACCCGAGCAGCGAACGAACCCAGGAGTTTTTGCGCCATGCGCTGGGTGACCCGGGCCGTCGCCCGGCGACTGCCAATGATCCGTATCTGTTGACCAACCTGAGCCGCTATAGCCTGTCCGTGTAACACCGAGGAGCTAATTCATGAGTACCGATAACCGTGCCGTCGTCATTGAGGATTTCCTCAAGAAAATCCGTGTGATCAATCAACGGGGCGTCGACCGCGCCGCACTGGTTGAAATCGTTGCCTTGCTCGAAGACCTGGCCGAGCGCCGGGATCTGTTCAACTTCGACGCGTTCCCGGCGCCGGAGCCGGGGCAGGGCAGCACCGCGTTCCGCTACCGTCTCAATGACGATGGCGACACGCCGACGCTGTACTTGAACTCGCTGCTGCCGGGCAAAAGTACGCTACCGCACAACCACGAAACCTGGGCGATCATCAGCGCCGTAGAAGGCCAGGAAATCAACTTCGTCTACGGTCGCAGCGACGAAGGTCGCGAACCTGGCTTCACCACGCTGCACCTGGAAAAAGAAGTCATCGTGCAGCCCGGCACGTCGATCTCGTTCCTGGGCGAAGACCTGCATGGCATCCGTGTCGAAGGCGAGCACGCGACTCTGCATTTCCACCTCTATGGCCTGCCGCTGGAATCGCTCAACGGCCGCTACGGTGTGGACACCGACGGGCGGATTCTCAACTACAACGCCTCGCAAATGGCGCCGTCGATCAAGGCCTACGCATGATCGATTTGTATTACTGGCCCACCGGCAACGGGCTGAAGATCGGCATCCTGCTCGAAGAACTCGGGCATGCGTACCGCGTGCTGCCGATCAACATCCGCGAAGGCGAGCAGAAGCAGGCGGCGTTCCAGCGCATCAGCGCGAATGGGCGGATTCCGGCGATTGTCGATCAGGCACCGCAGGGTCTGGACGCGCCGCTGAGCCTGTTCGAGTCCGGTGCCATTCTCAATTATCTGGCCGACAAGGCCGGGCGTTTTCTGCCGGTTGCGGGCAGTGCCGAGCGGCAAAAGGTTCAGGAATGGCTGTTCTGGCAGGTCGGGCATGTCACGCCCTACCTGAGCCAGTTGCAGCTGTTCAAGGAGAAGGCGCCCGAGCCGATCCCGTTCGCCCTCGACCTGCTGAATGCCGAGGCGACGCGCCTGTATCGGGTACTGGAAACGCGGTTGTCCGAGGTGCCGTATGTGGCGGGTGACTACTCCATTGCCGACATGGCGATCTTCCCGTGGATTCAGCCGTTGCGTCAGGGGCAGGACCTGGCGGACTTTCCGCATATCCACGTCTGGCGCGAACGCCTCAAGGCCCGTCCGGCCATTCAACGCGCCTATGCCAAGGGCCGAGAAATCGCCGCCAATGAGCGCTCCCTCGCGCTTCAATAACTCTATTTTTCTAGCGGGACTCCCATGAGCCAGACCGTAACTCCAGGGCAATTGCAGCAGTGGCTGTTCGACGGGCAGGAAATTGCCCTGTTTGACGTGCGTGAGCATGGTCAATATGGCGAAGCCCATCTGTTTTTCGGGGTGAACCTGCCCTACAGCCGCCTGGAGTTGGAGGTCCGGCGTCTGGCGCCGAATCCACAAGTGCGGCTGGTGATCTACGACCAGGATGGCGGCGGCGTTGCGGCGCGTGCGGCCCAGCGTTTGCAGGCATTGGGTTATGGCCGCGTGCACGTCCTGGAGGGAGGTGCCGATGGCTGGCAGGCCGCCGGTTTTCAACTGTTTGCCGGGGTGCACGTGCCGTCCAAGGCATTTGGTGAGTTGGTGGAGGAGGCCAGCCATACGCCGCATATCACCGCCACGGAGTTGGCCCAATGGCAGGCCCGGGGCGAACCGTTGGTGGTGCTCGACGGTCGGCCGTTCGATGAGTATCGCAAGATGACCATTCCCGGCTCGGTCTGCTGCCCGAATGGCGAACTGGGCTATCGCGTCCACGATCTGGTGCCGGACGAGAGCACGCCGATTGTGATCAATTGCGCCGGTCGAACCCGCAGCATTATTGGCGCGCAGACGCTGATTAACCTGGGGGTGAAGAACCCGGTGTATGCGCTGGAGAACGGGACACAGGGTTGGTATCTGGAAGATTTTCAGTTGGAGCATGGCAGCACACGGCGCTATGCCGATGAGGTGTCATCTGATGCCTTGCCGGCTCAGCGGTTGGCCGCCGCGCAACTGGCGCAAAAGGCTGGAGTGAAAACCGTGGCGGCGACACAGGTTGAGCAGTGGTCAAGGGATGCCGGTCGCAGCCTGTTTCTGTGTGATGTGCGCACTGCCGAGGAGTTTGCCGCCGGCAGCCTGCCGGGCGCGCAACACACGCCGGGTGGGCAGTTGATTCAGTCCGCTGATTTGTATGTCGGCGTGCGCCAGGCACGGTTGGTGCTGATCGACAGCGATGGCGTGCGGGCGCCGATTGTGGCCAGTTGGCTGCGTCAGTTGGGGCATGAGGCGTATGTGCTTGAGGGCGGTGCGAGCAGTTCTTTGGCATTGCCAGTACTCGAAGTCGCCGCACCTGAAGTGTTGCCATTGATCAGCGTCCAGGCATTGGCCGATGCGCTGAGGGACGCCGCCGTTGCACTGATTGATTTGCGCCCGAGCATGAGCTATCGCAAAGGTCATATCGGCGGGGCGCGTTGGTCGATCCGTTCGTTGCTCGCAGCCGAGGTCGCCGGTGAATTGCGGCCATTGGTGCTGCTGGCCGACGATCCGCAACTGGCGGCTTTCGCGGCACTGGAATTGCCCGAATACCAACGCCAGCAAACCCGGCTGCTGGACGGTGGCCTCGACGCCTGGCGCGCGGCGGGTTTCGCGGTGGAGGAAACGGTCAATACACCGCTCAATGAACAGTGCATCGATTTCCTGTTCTTCACCCACGACCGCCACTCCGGCAACAAGGATGCGGCGCGGCAATACCTGGCCTGGGAGATCGGTTTGCTGGCGCAAATGAGCGAAGACGAAATCGCCAGCTTAAAGCCGCTGCAAGAGAAAAAGTCCAGGGTTCGTACCCAGCTCATTCATTTGGCACGCACCGAAAAGGGCAATGGCGGTCGCGCCGTCAACGTCCCCGTCACGCGGTTAAGTACGGTGCTGTTCGACAACCTCGCGCAAATGCGTGACGCCCGTTCCCGGCGCGACCATGAGCGAGTGCTGAGCTATGGCGCTCGCGGCAACCCAACGGCATTCGCCCTGGAAGATCTGGTCACCGAACTTGAGGGCGGTTATCGCACCCGCTTGTTTGGCACCGGCCTGGCAGCGGTCGCCCAGACGTTCCTGGCCTACCTGCGGCCCGGCGACCATGTGCTGATCACCGACGCGGTCTACTCGCCGGTAAGGCGCCTGGCCCGAGAGTTTCTACAGCCGTTCGGCATTCAGGTCAGCTACTTCGCGCCTGACGCCCGCGACCTGCACATGCAGCTGCAAGCCAACACCAAAATGGTCTACACCGAAGTGCCTGGTTCGCTGTTGTACGAACTCTGCGACCTGCCGGCCATCGCCGCCCTGTGCAAGCCGCGCGGCATCTTGCTGGCCGTGGACAATACGTGGGGCTCAGGCTACTTGTATCGACCGCTGACCCTCGGTGCCGACATCTCGATCATGGCGCTGACCAAATACGTGAGCGGTCACAGCGACGTGGTCATGGGCAGTGTCTGCACCCGGCAAGAAGCCTGGCAACCGCTGGCGGCCATGAGCGACGCCTTCGGCAGCGCTGTCAGCCCCGATGACGCCTACCTGGTGCTGCGCGGCGCCCGAACCCTGGCGTCACGCCTGGATGTTCATGAACGCCAGGCCCTGGAAATCGCACACTGGTTGCAGGCTCATCCGCAGGTGAAACGGGTGTTCCACCCGGCATTGCCCGATCACCCCGGCCATGACGTGTGGCAGCGTGACTTCAAGGGCAGCAATGGTTTGCTCTCGTTCGAGCTGCACGACGCCAACGCGAGCTACGTCGAACGTTTCATCGACGGGCTTCAGCTGTTCGGGTTGGGTGCTTCTTGGGGCGGCTATGAAAGCCTGATCACCGTCGCTGAACTCAAGGAACGTGACAGCGCACAGGATCGCGCACTGAATCCGGTGCTGCGCTTGCATATCGGGCTGGAAGATGTCGAAGCGTTGATCGAGGATCTGGAGCGGGGATTCGCTGCTGCGAGGTAAGCGTGTGCGCTTTGCGTCGCGTCGGCAGCGAATCGGTGATGAGCGTCAGTTATCGATGGTTGTCGCTTTTGGCCGGGTCTGCGTTGCGCCGATCCGGGCCAGCGGGGTTGCCAGTGTCCACCAGTCTTCTCTCGACCAGCACATTCTGCAGCGCCTGGCGGGCCACCGGGTCCAACTGATGTTCACGTTCCTTGAGTTCAAGCAGGATGGGACTGGACCAAGTGCGATAGGTTTTTTCGGCGGTTCGAACGGGTGTCATCTATCTCTCCTTGATAAGGCGCTAGCGATGAAGCAGCGGCTGATTGATGAGGTAGAAACGTTAGTTGAGGAACGGGGTTGTTGCCAGTCGACTATCTGCCCCTGGCATAGTGATGGAGTCCTTATTGTTGATCCTTTGCCCGGCGTCATGTCCACGCTCACGGAAGATGCCGCGGCCACTCTGCAGAAAAAACTGACGCTCAGGGTCTCGGCGGCACTCCTTCAAAATTTTCAGTCATCAGGGATCTGTACAACGTAGAGGGAGCGCTTGCCGCACGCCTCATTAATACGAGTAATGAGGCGTGAGAGAAGTGGGTGTCAGATCAGGCGCAGGCCTGGCCGACGTGGTTGTCTTGTGCCCCGGCGATGAGGTGCAGTGGTATGTGCGGTGGCGCATCCAGTGAGGGAACCTCGATATTGCCCACTATTTGCACGTGTCGCTCAGTCAGCGCGGTCGACTCTTCTTCCTTTGCCTTAGCCATTCTCGCGTGGTTCATTGCGATTTCGTTGAGAGTTGACACGTTACATCTCCCGGTGACTGACCAAGCGTATCGCTGGAGTCCTTAAGCGTTGATTTGATTGCAGTCGCGTCAGAATTACGTCGCTCTGGGGCTGCTAGGACCGGGCAATGCAATCCCTAAGCCAGATGGCGTCAGGTATTGGGCACCATGCTTTTATGGGCGACGAATGGTGCCGGGTCAACGTGCACCGACCGTCAGACCGCCTGAATTATCGATACTGGCCCCACTCCATAGGGTGAGGAGCAATTGTTCCTCGATGGCGGTGAACTCCGGCCAGAGGCAAGTTAATGACATCATTCGAAGACTTCCGCATCAAATCGCAAGCGCTTTTGATCGAGTTGGATGCCGCGACTATGGGAATGATGACGCTAGTGACATCTAAATGTGTTTCCGGACCGGAATGGGACGCTGCGACCAAAAGACAACACGATGCCTATGAACGCTGGAACGCTTTCCTCAATATTCCTGGCTAGCCGGCAACGCGGTTTGTTTGCGATTCGGGCGTAAAATGGCAATGCACTTCATCAAGAGGAGCAGCACATGGACGCCGACCAAGTGAATAAGCAAGCGACGGAGCAACGAGTTTGGGATCGATACTTCTGCGCCGCATTGATTGCGGAAAGCAATCTGACGGCACCGGTGGTAGGAGAAGCCACTCACCAAGACCGGCAGAACCTGTTGGTTGAACGGGCCAAAGCGCTCGCCGACAAAATGATGGCAAACCGAAAATAAACAGAGCCCAGCCATCGCGCTGGGCTTTGCACATCTGGCCGGTACCGATGATCGGATGTTGTGAATCATTCACCTTATTCGCGCTCAATGATGCTGAAGTATTTACTTCTCGGTGACGGTAGCGTCAATGGGGTTAAGGCAATGACATCAGTCGACGATTTCAGGATCAAATCGCATGCGCTGCTGGCGGATCTCGATGCTGCAACAACGGAAATGATGGAGCTGATTTCATCCCGCTCTGTGTCAGGGCCGGCATGGGAGGACGCCGTCAAGCGCCAGCACGATGCCTATGAGCACTGGAATGCTTTTATTAATAGTCGTGATGGGCGTGATCCGCCTGATTGACCACTCTGCGGTGCTATTGAGGAGTCCATCGAGAATGCCTCACCGCGCTGCCACGATCAGTTCAGGCCCCTGATTGTGCACATTGCCAACGGCCATATCGACCTTGAACCATTCGAAGCCTTCGCAAGGCTCGGCCTGTAGAAGTGCCATCTGCTCAGCACGCTCCTTGGGCGTGGCCGGGTTCAGCCATTCCCGGGCCAGTTGCGCTGAAAGCGTCACGGGTTGGCGGTCGTGGACGTCCACCATACCGCCAGCGCTGTCGGCGGTGATGATGACGAACCCGTCATGTTCATCCGGTTCATGTTCGTACCTTGGGTACTGACCAATCGCTGCGCAGAGGATCGGCGCGCGATCCTTGCGGCGGATCAGGTAGGGCTGTTTCTTCGGGCCACCCTCATAGACCCACTCAAACCAATTGTCGATCGCGATGATCGCGCGATGCGGCCAGATCGTTTTGAAGAATGGGCCATGGGCGACTTTCTCGACCCGGGCGTTGATCGGCGTGGTGTGGTCCTTCGACCAATGAGGTCGCCATCCCCAGCGCACCCTGTCGGCGTGCAGCACATCGCCTTCCTGGTGGAAGAGGGCGAGTTGAGTGGTCGGCGCGGCGTTGTAGTATTCCAGCGGCAGGTCGCCGACGGTATTGATCAGGGCGTTGGGAATACTCAGTGCAGCTACGAAGTCGTGAATGCCTCGGTACTGGGAAAGTCGTCCGCACATGATCGGATCCTCCGCCTGTACCTTCAGCGTAGACCAGTGCTTGGGTGGTTATTATGAAGTTGGGCCGGCACGATTGTTTCGACTCAGGCATCTATCAGTGGGAGTGCATGCGGCGGGCCCTGGGTCGGTGACTAACTTTTCGCGATAGCGTCTATGACGCAGGCAATGGAAAAGTAATAAGGAAATTACGTGCTACGCAAGCTCATATTGATATTGGCCATTTCACAATTGAGTGGCTGTGCCTGGATTGCTGCCAATTCCTACGGGTCCATTTCCTGTTTTAACGGAACGGAATTCGAGTTCAAAGAGATGATGCCTTTAGTGGGGCCGTTCATCATTCTCGACCTTCCCTTTACGTTGCTGGCAGACACGCTATCGGTGCCTGCTTGCTTGTAACCGCCTGCCAATCGCTGCCTTCATGTGAATACCCAGGCCCGCGCCAGGCGACGGCTTGGGTTTGTTGTATCAACAGAGCATTGTCGCGACGGGACTCCGCTCGCGGATGAAAGTAATAAGGACGTTACGTGTTTCGGAACGTGATTTTGTTGGCCATGTTCGCCTGTTTAACTGGGTGCATGGCGGTAGCGATGAGAATGGACTACGAGCACCCATGCCCCTATACGGGTGTGCGTTTTGACTGGTGGTTAGTCGGCACATCCCACGGAAAACTAATCCCCTTTTTACTCATTGATGCGCCGTTTTCGTTGGTGGTCGATACGGTATTTTTTCCCTTCGAGTATCAGTACAGCTGCAACATTTAATTTGATGCCGGCGTTCGTTCGCATCGCGATGTGATCTACGCGGGGTGCTACCCCTTGCTTTGCCTGTGGGTCGACGCCAGAGCGTTCGTACAGAGGAAAAGTAAATTTGAGGGGGCGGGCGGGTTTTTGTTTTCATATTTGAGTTGAGGACTATTGGTCCTGTTTTCAAGAATGAGCGTATGTTTCGTATTCCTAAGGATAGTGTGGTGGCATTTTTGGAAGGTCTTCCGGAGCATGCAGTCATCCAACTGCTTTAGTTTATAGGTGGTGCTGGGTTTGGATTGTCCGTACGGGTACTTTAGGTAATTGTTGATGGTGACGTTTCGTGATATCTCAACGAGGGCGCGACACGCAGCATCCACTAAAGAACGGGTATTGAAATCGACCAGCGCTGATACAGCAGAGCTGCTGCTCAGTGCGTTGAGCGACTGCTATAGTCGCTTCCTTTCAGGATGAGGAAGAATTATGCGACCGCTGATGGGGGCGCTGGCTTCAGCATTGTTGGCTGGGTGTTCAAGTGTTGGAGAGATCAGGCAAACACCACCGGTGCTCGATTTGGTATCTACTCGCACGCCTAAGGTTGTGGCTGAGTGCATCCGTGATGGATGGCAAAGCACGCAGTTAATTGGCGGGAGTATTGGAGGCCTTTTACAGACGTCAGGTGATCGCTATACGGTCCTGGCACCAAATGCTGAAATGCCCTGGTATTTGGTTGATATCGACCCAACACTCACCGGATCCGTTGTTCGTTATCGATTCTTTCGCACATGGCAATCTCCCTCCGATCGAATATCCGGCGTCGTAAAAATTTGTGTGAGATGAAAATGCTATCTCGAATTTGGCACGCTGAAATACAGCATCAAAAATTTATGGAAGAGGACGAGTCATGCGGATTTTGATAGGGGCGGTGGCGTTGACTCTACTTAGTATCGCGGGGTGTTCCACCTCACCCGTTTCAGCTGAAAATGCAGCGTCAGTACCGGCGTCGAGGCTTTTCGCGTTTTCTGAAAAGAATGAATCTCAGCTTGTGGTAACGAGAGATGAGGGCATTGTCGGGTCTGAAATTCGTTTCATTTTGCATATTGATGGAATGCCGGCAGCTGAGTTTCATCCGGGTGAGGTAGCCCGATTTGGCCTTACTCCGGGCAGGCATGTCCTCGGGTTGAGTACTTGGGTAATGTTTGGGACATCTTCCGTCGCTGAATCCGAGATTGAATTAAAAACTGGCGAGTCTGTTCGGCGGCGGATTTCAATGAGTAGCGGGGATTTTTACTTGACTCCCACAGCCTACTAAAAATTCATAACGCCCGCTTCGGCGGGTTTTTTATTGCCGGAGATCGGACAAGCCAAAGATCCCCACCGAAGCGCCCGTTCGGATACACAGCAATTGGGTGCGATAGTCGGGCGAAGGTTGGGTGACGAGTTGCAGGGTTTGGGGGCGTACGGTCGGCAGGACGCCAGGAAAGAGGCGAGTGTTTCGGAACTACGTTGACGGGGTAGGGGGCTGCGTCCTACTGGATTAGGTCCGCAACCCGAAACGTCAATCTTATTTTTGCCAGTTATCAATGAGCCATTTGAGTATTTCAGCCCGCTTTTGAACGGAGCCAGGCAGCTTGGTTTTAATCAGGCGCTCGGCGTTCAGAGCTTGATCTTTGTCTGCGCAGATACTGTTAAGGAAGCGCAGTACCTCATAGCCTTCGTCCCGGTCTACTTCGTCTCGATCCAGTTTGCCGGTGTAATTCCGGTTGTCCCCCGAATCTGCCGACCAAGTGTACTTGTAGGCGAGTTGGCTCTTCGTGATTGCAGACATGTTCTCTCCCTTGAGGTAATGGCTAGATGCCTCTAGCCCAACAAGGTTGTAATAAATCCAGACAGTTTTGCAATAGTAATTTTTTGGTCATGCGTTTCAGTCCGCGTAAAACCTGCTTCAGAAGCCGCAAGTTATTTGATTTTGGAATGAAGAAAAGGCAGCCAGGAGGTTTGAGCCGCGAGGCCTGTAAAAAGCCCAAGCGCCAATGGCACGGGGATATATCTCATGTTGACCTGCGTCTTTTCCTGGCAGATTCGTGCGCCTCAACCCAGTTCGATAGTTCCAGGATGGCAGCCTCAAGGGTGAGTTGTTTTTTCGTGGGTCTCGCAACGGGGAAGCGAGTAGCGCTGATTTCACCAAACGCCAGAAACGAAAAGGCCCTGACTAGTCAGGGCTCTAACGTATTCAAACTTTCTTCCAGACCGAAAACGCACCATTGTCGAAGACGAACGACTGGCAGACATCGGCGGAAATGCCGATGTCATCCTGGCACAGACGCCATCCCTGTCGTCTTCCAGCGCCACAGTCTCGGCGGCGTAGGGCCTAAGCATATCCATCGCGTTTTTTCGACCTGATGTGGCAGGCCGCCAGTAAATAGCCGGAGCACAGATTAGACGTGGCTCACGGACAGTTGGCTGACAATACAAATCGAGCCGTCGCTTGGTGAGGTGGCATCGGTGTAGTCAATTTGATTGTAAATACCTCCATGGAAATCGAAAGATTTGGATATCCAGGAACTGCCTAGTTGCAAAATTGGGGAGGATGCGGACTTGCCGCCCACGCTGGCACTCACAACAACGGCGCCAGCAGACGTGCTATGGATGCTCACCTGATACTTCGCACCTAACGCAACGTTGCCAAGCAGAAGTTTAGGCGTTGGGTCCGCGCCGCTGTAGTTCTTTCGAAACGCGTAAGTGAGCGAGCCTTTCTCCCAAAACACCTTGATCGCCGGATCTACACTGTCTTGAACGTGCATCTGTGAAACCACGACCTTTTGGGCAGAGTTGACCTTCACCAGTGTCATCTCTTGCTGGTTCCAATGGTCGGCAGCGCTAATCAGAGTCCAGTAATTCGACTCTTTCCATTCGCAGCGCGTTCGATGCGTACTCTTGCTTGATGCTCCCTTGGTGGGGGCTGTGAGCTGAATAGATCCATCTGCCAGCCGGATGATTACGGTAGGGCACTCTTCCAGAGCTTTATCGCCGTTTAACTCAAGCGCTACCGGGTTAGTACCTGACGTCGGCAACGGGGTAGCAATGTCGAAGTTACTGATATCTACAGTCATGATTGTCATCCTTGTCATGAGAAGTGTTTTTCAAATTAGGGATAGGCAGTTTGATGCAGGTGAGCGGATATAGGCGGCAGTTACGTTCGCAAAAGCGACGGCCTCTCAAGCTTAAATTTTTAAAGCTGTAAAGGGTAGATGTCGAGCCTTTGGGGGGCGCGGAAAAGTTTATTCAACTGAGGCTGTAGGCATTCTTGAATGCTCTAGCATTAGTTGAATTTTTCGGTTGAGTCATTAATTGGAGATAACAGTCCGGTTTCTCCCGCTGGATTTGGCGATGTAGAGCGCTTTATCAGCAATGTCTACCAGGTTTTCAGATGTCCCGGTCTTTGAGGCGGACAATGCGCCGATGCCAACACTGATGGTCACTACTCCAATAGGAGACTCACTATGATTGATTGCACTTTGCTCTAATTCGATTCGGATTTTTTCGGCTATCAGGAAAGCTCCAACATAGTCTGTGCCTGGAAGAACGATGGCGAATTCTTCTCCTCCGTACCTTGCAGCAAGATCGTCTGTCCGGGTTACATGCCTTTTTATTATCGCGCTCACGGTCTTCAGGCATTCATCCCCTTGTACATGGCCGTAATGGTCGTTGTACTTTTTGAAGAAGTCGACATCGATCATGATTAAGGCTGTGTCATCTGATTTTCTTTTTGTCCTGCCGATTTCTGCTTCAATGAAAAGGTCAAATTGCCGGCGATTGAACAGGCCCGTTAATCCGTCTTCTAGAGCAAGTACGCCGAGGGCCTTGTTTGCTTCTATGTAGATTTTCTGAGAGAGTTGTAGTTCTTTTTGTGCCTGGATTTGCTGGCTCATCAGTTTGATGAGTCGATATCCAAGAAGGCTCAGTATCACTAACAATATGGATGATATAAGCAGGCTGGCGAGTGATTCGCTACGCCAGTCAGCAAGTATTTCGCTTTTATCAAATGCAGCGATAATTACAAGGGGGTATCCATCAATGCGTCGAAAACTGATGACCCGCTCTACGCCATCGATAAATGATTTGATTGTTGCGGTGCCCGAATTAACCGCGGGGGTTAGTAGGGAAAATGCTTGTCCGCTTGACATGTCTGTGCCGACGTCAGCGTCACGAAATGGTTTGCGTACTACAATTCGCCCGGTTGAGGATGCAAGGTTGATAATGCCATTGTTTCCTATGTCTATGTCATCGTAAAGGCTGAGGAAGTATTTCAGATAAACTGTGGCTATCGTTACACCAGCAAAGCTACCGTCGGGATGATTGATTCGCCGCGATACCGTCATGATCCATTCGTTTGTTGAGCGGCTAAGTATAGCTGGGCCAATAAAAGTGGTCGGGTCGGTGTGGTCGCGATGGTAAATAAAGTAGTCGCGATCTGAGTTGTTTGCGCCAGCTGGGATTATGCCGTTTGAGTTAAGCAGCCAGCGACCCTGTTCGTCATAAATAAAGAAGCCATGTATTTGAGGCAGGTGTTTTTGTTGTATTTTTAGAATCTCACCTAAGTTTTTTAAATTCTCCGGGCTGGTACCTTCAGCTTCCAGCCGCTCCTTAACCCCTAAAATCACTGTGTCGGCTTGAGTGAGCGTAGCTGCGATACTGGATGACAATGTCTTGGAAAGGTTTGACATCTCGGTTTCTTTGTCGTGCAAGTGGTACTCCAGGGAGTTAAAGACCCCCCAGATGCTTATTGCTATCAATGAGATACACACTGCTGCGATGAAGAGAACGACGTGACCGACTTTTAGCTTGGCATTAGCCCATTCGACGTCAAAGATTGAGGCCATTTTGGTTAACATAAAACCCCTTCCATGTGGCTCTTATCGTGGTGTTAAACGTGTTCGATTTTTCTAAGATGGATTTCTTTTCAAAATGGTGCAAGTGGCATAGTAGCGCGACTTTGGATTTGTAGATCCGAACGATTGCTTTTGGCCGTTTGCCGCCAGTCACGAAGGGCTTTAATCGCCCAATTGCGGACCTTCTGCCGGCCTCAAAAAATATCGCGGCTAAAGCCCCTGCCACAAGGAACTACGATCCTATGTAGGAGGGCTTTCGCCGCGAGCTTTTGATCTTAAGCAATGGAGAAAACAGGCCGCTTCTGGCCGAGGCTGTGTAAAAACGTTTTTGAGCGCGACAGGTACTCAAAACCGGACTGAAAATCGCGCTCCTACGCGAAATCCACATCTGCTGACGTGCCGATAAATTTCAGATTTAACGTAGACGCGCACACTTCAATTTTGGCGAAGCGTTTTTACACACTCTGGGCCGGAAGCAATCCTAAACCGCAACGTATCCAGCGCAGTCATGGCGCTGTTCCTGAAATGGACTCAGTGCGAGTCAGGTCACTCAGACCAGCCGAGCGCCGCCGTCGATGTTTAGCGTGGCGCCGTTCATAAAGGTGTTGGTCATCAGGAAAACGGTAGCGGCGCCTGCTTCAGCGGCGGTACCGATGCGATGCACCGGCAGCACTTGCTCCCATGCGCTCACGTACGCATCGCGCCCCTTGCCCAGGGCTTTGCTAAAAATGGGGGTGTCGATCGGGCCTGGGGACAGGGTGTTCACACGGATGGGCGCCAGCTCCAGGGCCAGGCCACGTGCCAGCGCTTCCATTGCCGCCGATGCAGCGGCGATCACGGCGGTGCCATGGGCGTTGGGCCGGTCGGCCAAACAGCCAGAGATAAAGACGATGGAGCCGTCCTTGGACAACCGATTTCCCAACGCGCGGATGGCGTGCAACGAAGCCCATATACGCTCTTCGAATGCCCGACGCAGGTATGCGATTTCAGCGTCCAGCACCTTGCCCGCCACAAATGTGCCGGCGAGTAGAACCAGATGATCCACGTGAGGAATGTCCGCCAAGGCAGCGTAGACGGCATCGCCGTTGGTGACATCAGCGGCGCGCCAGCCGGCGAGCCTGTGTTCTGTCGCCGCTTGCTCGGCGCGCTCGGCATTGGAACCGATCACGGTCACCGATGCCCCGGCGGCTTTGGCTTGAATCGCGGCGGCTAAACCGATGCCGGATGTGCCGCCGAAAATCACCACCGTGCGGCCTTCCAGATGAGAGGGTAGCTGTTGGGTAAATGCGGTTTGTATGGTGGTGGAATGGCTCATGGTCGATCTCCTTGACTGCCTGAATGGCGTCGTTGGGCAAAGACTAAAGATTCGAGCCAACATTGATAATCAGGCCATAAATCGCTTTACTAGTGCCATGAAGGAACAAATAGGGTTGGACCGCCTTACCGGTCTTATTGCCTTTGCCCGCGCTGCCTCTTTAGGCAGCTACACCGCTGCAGCCCGCGATTTATCCGTGTCGCCGTCCGCTATCAGTAAAAGCGTGCAACGCCTTGAGCAACATTTCGAGCTACGTTTATTCAGCCGCACCACCCGCTCGTTGACCCTGACACCTGAAGGCCGGGATCTTTACGAACGGGCGCTACGAATTCTGCGTGAAGTAGAGGACATCGAGCAGGCCGCAGTGGCCTCGCGCGCTGAGCCCTCCGGCACCTTGAAAGTGACCGCTTCGCCGCCTATCGGGCTGAACATATTGGCGCCGGCGATTCCCAGGTTTCGCGAGCGCTACCCCAAGCTCGCCATCGACCTGCGCTTGGGCGATCAGTTTGTGGACATCGTTGCGCAAGGCATCGATGTGGCTGTGCGCGTGGGCAACCTGGCCGATTCGCGGCTTATCTCCCGCACGCTGGGGCCGCATCGAATCTGCGCTTTCGCCTCTCCAGCCTATTTAGCCAAACGCGGCACGCCCCTGGAACTCAGCGACCTGGTCGACCATGACTGCGTGAATTTTCGCTACCAGAGCTCGGGCCAAGCGCTACGTTGGCCATTCAACGTGGGGGACCAAATGGTGGAGATAGCGCCCGACGCATCCATCGTCATTGACGCCAGCGATGCGGTTGCCGCAGTGCTTGCAGCTGGCGGTGGCATTGGCATTTCACCCACCTATGTCGCCGCGCCCTATGTCGCACGGGGAGAACTGAAGCCGCTATTTCCACAGTTCGCTGTCGACCGTTCCTCCATCACGGCCTTGTGGCCAGAGAGCCGCCGAGGCAGCCCGAATGTGAAGGCGTTTGTGGGTTTCCTGAACGAGCTATTTCCCAGCCCTACCGCGTGGGACGAGATCGTAGCGAAGGCGTAGTGCCAGGTTTCTTTCTGAACCAAAGCTGGACGTCCGCTTTTTGCCGTTTGCAACCAGTCTCGAACGGCTGCAATCGAGTGTGGATTCAACCGGTCATACGTGACAGGTTGAAACGACCGAAAGCCGACCCGGTAGGGTAGGCCTGCTGCCATAAGTCGCACGTTGCCGCACAGGCAACCGCCGGTGAATCGGTCCATGCTGCGTCTCGTCTGGCCGAACTCTGCCTGCTACGGCTGGCCGAAATCCACAACCCGAAGCTGACATTGTCCTCCGTCAGCTCCAAGTCTTCTCTCGATCCAGTGGGTGCGGACAATTCAGCGGCGCCACGATCCGTCGGGCAATTCGACCTGCCGTTGGGCCGCAGCCAAGGCAACCTTCAGCCCCTCTTTATCCAGTGGTATGCAGTAAGCGGGTTTAGCCCGTTCGAATCGCCAGCTATCATCAAGGCTGCCAGCATCAACGGCGTCGAATCCAATCTCGTCCAGCAATCTGATAACCAGGGCTTTGGCGGCCGGATCATCAGCAGCGATCGGAAGTGCGCGTCGGTCGGGCGCCGCTGCGGGGCGTGCGTCCGGCACCAAATCCCGGGCAAGAATGGCATTGAACACCTTGACCACATTGGCCTGGGGCAGATGCTCGGCGAGCAGGCGGCTGGTGGTGGTTTCGAAGCGGTCGAGGGCGGCGATAGGGTCGTCGCGTTGCGGGTAGTAGTTGTTGGCATCCAGCACGGTTTTGCCCTCCAGCCACTGCGCCGGCACACTTCGGTAATGCGCCAGGGGAATGGCCACCAGCACCACGTCGCCAAATTGTGCGGCGTCCTCGATAGTGCCGACCTGACTGCCGGGAATGTCAGTGAGTATGCTACTCATCGTCTGTGGGCCGCGTGAGTTGCTGAGCATCGCCTCGTGTCCCGCTGCGATGACCAATTGCGCCACCGCACGTCCGATGAAGCCTGCTCCAATAATGCCGATTCGCATGTCTTTGCTCCTTGATTGGTAGGAAGAGTCCATGATGATTACCAACCACTGGCAGATAAATAATCATCGGGTACTTAGTCTCGTTACCAGGAGTGTTGAATGATGGATCGTCTGACGAGCATGAGTGCTTTCGTGATGGCGGCGGAATCAGGCTCCTATGCCCGCGCCGCCGAGCGATTGGATCTGTCGCCGCAGATGGTGGCCAAACATGTTGCCGCTCTTGAGCACCGGCTAGGGGCGCGGCTACTGAACCGTACTACTCGGCGCCAGAGCCTGACTGAACTGGGGACTGCTTACTACGAACGCTGTAAGCATATTTTGAGCGAAGCCGAGGCTGCCGACTCCCTTGCCCAGATCATGAACGACACCCCTCGTGGCAAACTGAAAGTCAGTGCTCCCGTGACCTTCGGTTCCTATAGCCTCATGCCATTCGTGACGGATTTCTTGCGGCACCACCCTGAGGTAGAAATCGATCTGCATTTGACGGACCGCTTCGTCGATCTGGTGGAGGAGGGTTATGAGGTGGCTTTTCGGATCGGCCCCTTGGCCAACTCCAGTTTGACAGCCAGACCGTTGGCGCCTTATCGGTTGGTGGCCTGCGCAGCCCCGAACTATCTGATCGAGCGCGGAACGCCACAAACACCGGGTGATCTCGAAAACCATGAATGCTTAGGATATGCCTATTGGTCCCGCCCGGCTGATCGAGAATGGCAGTTTTGCAAAGGCTCCGTAGTTCATAAGGTACAAGTCGCCAGTCGTTTGCAGGTCAACGAGAGCAAAGCGCTGCTGACAGCAGCGCTTGACGGGTTTGGAGTTGTCCTTGGACCCGAGGACTTTCTTGAGCCGGCGCTGCGCAGCGGCGAGTTGGTGCGATTGTTAGCTGACTTCGAAGCTCCGAGCCGACAAATGCATTTGCTCTACACGGCAAATCGTCAAAGAACAGCCAAACTCCGACGATTTATCGATGCAGCGATCGCCCGCTTTGGTTCGCTTTGAGCAGACTTTTGAATTGCCTAAGCCGCATTAATCTGTGATTTATCTCGGTCGCAGACTTCTGCTTCATTTACTGCACTGACTGGTCGGGCAGAGTCCGCATCATGTCGATGCAGTCGCCGACCAGTATCTGGTGGGAAGGGGGTATGGGTTGCTTCGGGTAGGCCTCTACGGCTGGCGTATTGGCGTTTAATTTGGGAATGGTCTATTTTTTTGATGGCTGGCATTAAGCAAAATGCTTGGGCAAATTCATCAAGAATTCGCGTGTGGACATGGTGCTTGGCCGACCGGCATATGAGGCTAGGCACTGACGGAAACCGATCTATTTAATCTAGGCGTCTCGGCTTTTTAAAATTAAAACACTCGGTCTGTGTGCGGTTGGTGAATTGGAAGATTCTTGCAATTAAAATGGAGTTTCTATGAGATTAATAGGATTTCACGCTACTAGGTCTGGGCATAGGGCATCCTTAAAAGGCGGTCTAAGAGTTGTGCCAGGGGTTTGGGACCATGCCTCGGGAGGGGAATTAGGAAATGGTTTTTATGTAATAAAAACCTTTAAAAAGACACCGGCTGTTTATGCTTACGGATATGGAATTGCTGCTGCTGTTGTTCCTGCTGAGGGCGTTGATATATGGTCAGTATATTGTAGTAAGGAGTTGGCTGAAATGGATAGCTTTGCGGTTCCAGTGGCTCAGCAGTGGCTTAACATACCTGCAAGCTACTGTAATGATTATGATTGGCTGTCGAATTTTAGTGAAAATCCAGCTGTGCAGATTAAATTTAATCCTAAAGCTTATAGCTATCTAACGATTGAGCTTACACAGGTTTTAACTTTGCAGGAGGCTGATAATATAGTGTTTGGTCCCTCTTGATTTAAGTTTTTTATGATCTGGCCTGTTTAGATCATGGGTCAGATTACTTGTATGTGGTTCAAAGATTGCGCTGTTGGTCTCGTTTCTTTCCCGCTACCTCACAATTCTACTAATTCTGCGGCGGGATTCTTCCCTATGCTCCATCTCCTAATGGCAGCCGGCAGTGCGCTCTGACCTTCCTGCTGAGCCGCATCATGCCGCCTTCTCGCTTCGGGAGTTGACGGCGACGAGCACAGCGGAGGCGGTGGTTTTGAAAAATAACCACTTATGGAAAATCTACATTGCAGGCGCCACCCTCCGTGACCGGATACGACAGTTAGTAAGCGACAAAGGCCTTTTACCTCGATTTACTGTGCCGCAGCTTGTACGGCGATGCTCATAACACCCCCTACAGCGGGTGTTACGACTAGATATTCAATAGTGATATTTGTAGCGTCCACTGCAGAACAGCGCATGAAGCCAAGAGTTAATGTTTTTATCGTTAGTCCTGTCAGGGATGATTTAATATCTTGGCGTCTAGGCGTATAAAGCAGGCCATGGGGAATGATCATCGTTTTAATCCCCGCAGCGTCTAGGTCGCCTGCGATGGATGATTGTTCTTTGGAAAAATTAGTTGACTTGGTTTCACCGTTCAAGCCAGTTCCTTCGATATTGAAGCGGTCCGAATTAACTATTGGTGCATTACCTATTGTATATGCACCGGATGATGGGGATATATCCAAGTTGATCCGATTTCTACCCCCGTGTGAGTCCACTGGAGTGGTGTATTCAAAACCTGCGACCACGGTGTTCGCAATCCAACCGCGGATTCTATTGCGGCTTGAGGTGACTTTTAGGCCGGTCTTGGTCCCACGAATAAATAGATCAGCAATGGCTGTGCCCACGCCACCGATAAAAACGCCATTGGAAAATGCAACAGCGGCAGAGTTATCGTAAATCTGCATGACGCCGATGCTGTTAAAGTCTCCTGTGATCTTGGCGATCCAAGCGTCTGGTGTGGCGGTAGATGATGCGGCGCGAGCGAGTCCTCGCCATACTCCAATCATGTTGCGAGAACCCGAAATCGTAACCATATCGCCACCTTGGCCGCCGAAGTACTGATTCAGATTTGAAATCAAACACGATCCGGCATTAATTTCTAATGAACCGCCATCCACGGTGATCTGACCGAACGAACCATTAGTGCCAATATAGATGTTCTTACGTTTTCGACCGCTTGCACTGGTCCAGTTCATGTCACCCTGGAAGCAATGTAAAATTGTGCAGTAAGTGGGGGCCCCATTGTACGTCCCGTCGAGAACCTCACTGAAGTAGTTCCAGCCTTCATTTCGCATGCCAGTGATATTGTCCATGTGGACATTGTGCGGCCCGCGGTTTATCCAGCCATCTCCGTTGTTGTCGCGGACAATTAAATCGCGAACAAAGCCTTCCTCTTGATCGGCAATTGAAGCGTTGCTGGATACGTTCGTTGCATACTCAGTGTAAAGGCCGCCGCTGGCGCCCCATCCGATAACAACGTGATCTATTATCGTGTAGGCGCCATAGAAGCAGCATGCTCGGCCGACACTGTTATGTTCTTTGTTGCCATTTACCTGAACATTTCTTAACCCAAACCAGGAGGGCACTCGATTATCTGTTGCGACTGGTAAGCCCGTGCCGGTCAAAACCGGAAAATTTTCTGAGGTTACAAAGTCTACGTTTGATCCCGTTTGTTGCAGTAGTATAGATACCAAGGGATTTTCACCTTGGATAATTACCCCTCTGGGAATTACCATTGTGCTGGCTACGTATGTTCGAGGCCCAAGAAGTACTGTTCCACCAAGTGAGCCGAGAGCAGCAACTGCTTTTGCCAAACCGTCTGTGTTGTCGACAAGTCCTGGCAGGCAGTAGTCGTCAGCGTGGACACTGTGCCGCGATACTGACTCCACCACAGAAAGTACCGAGCTAGCGCTCCGAGGTACGAAAGGAATTTGGGGGGATCCTTGGTTGGAATCAACCAGGACTTTCTCAAGTGGAGTAGTTTCAGCTAGTTGAGTGGATTCGCCGATAGTCATATTTACCTCAAGTTATGTTGATCCCATATACATGGGTTTTTAAAGGCTTCATTCGCCTGAATGAAACCACGTTGGAGCTGAACCTTTTTAGGAGACTTCTTTTTGCGGTAGTTTTTCAGTGATTAACCGCCGAGAGCTTTACGGCAGTCGCCATTACCTCAAATGCCGCCTGGTGGAATGGTCAGCCAAATGCGGTGCCGCCGCTGTGTTGGGCTGGCGGGCTGCCTTCGGGTTTGCTGGCGATCTTGTGGGTGACGCGATGGAGAACGGGCATTGCGAATACCTCGGGTAGGCACCGCACGCCTCAGCTCTGCCAAACTCTCATTTCGAAACATCCGCGCCACGTTTTCGCATATCTGCACTTTGTGGCGCGGACTTCCATCGCTTGGAACGAGAGGGTCGGTCCGAGCGCATGAGCGCTCAAAGTCAGGTTCTGCACAGCCTCGTTCATTTCCTCGATGCCGTTCCAGGCCATCAGTTCGTCAAGCTTCTGCCGCGTGCCGAGCCGTAACCGGTGCCGCAATTCCTTCTCGTCGTACTCGATCCGCTTCTCGGCGGCCTTCGCCGATCGCTATTGTCCAGTCTTGGCCATGGCCTGCCTCTTCGAGACCGCTGGCCGGCAGGTCCAGACAGGACTGTCGGCTTCGTTGGTTTACCCAGGTGTTCATCCGCCTCAAATCTGTCCACCCGGGGTGACGCGGCTTTCTCTGGCGATCAGTTCCATGCACTTGATCCGGATACCCTAGATTAAGTTAATACAGCTGCGGCTTTGAATATTGCTGTAGTACCAGCCAGTCCCGAAGTAGTGCACTTCCATCTGTCCGGCACACCGGCACCCACGGCAATGTTTTCAATGACGTGCCCTTGAGTGTAATAAAACCCGTCAGTAGGCACTGTAGAAGCAGAGTGAACAGATACAGACTGAAGCAAAAACTCAGAACCGGCTACGTAAGGTTGTATGCGCATAAAAGTGGCTATACCACCAGCGGGTATTGTAATGTCCCGACCTGTACCAGTAATTATATTACCACCAGAAGAATTTTTGAGAGTTACAGGGCCGGTAGTTGCTCGCAGCACTAAAATTTGTCCCGGTAACAAATTGCTGGATATGTGAGACAATCGTACAGAGCGATCAGGATTAGGTGCTATTGTCCCAAAACCATGTGATCCCATATCAATCTTGCCGTTAGTGTCCATAGCAGGCGATTTTTGTGGCAATGCAGGCAGTATGGTAAGTCCGGTAGCATCACTACGAAGGTAACCTCGCCAGTTGATACCATTGCATTCGTTGGCTCCAGAAGACGTATCGGAAATTAAGTGATCATAAGACCCCTCTACGACGTTACCCTGACCCCAATCAATCTGGCCTTTAGATCCTAAAGTAACAATATAACCTGTTCCAGGCGTACCGCCAGCCGTGGCACCAATACCTGCATTGGCAAAGCGGTTGTTAGAAAGACTAATATTCCCGTCACCTGTCATAGTCACTGCTTGTGCCAAGGTCTCATACCAGCAACCATCAGATGTAATATTACGTGCAGGACCATCGACCCAAAGACCCTTCTGCGATCCTTGAAATGAGAAACCATCACTAAAATTTATATTGTGGCCGGCTCGAGAGGCATTGCCTACACCAGAAACATCCGAAGTGCTTTCGCCATTGATACCTTCGTAAGCAGTTGTTGAAGGAGCAGGGTCAACAGCGATTTTGACCGAGTACAGTGCACGTGTTACGACGGAGGAACTAATGCTTTTACCTTGCCCGCCTCGCACTGAGATCTGGCCATGTTGCCCAGTAAACAGCCAAGGCTCACCGCCATCCTGAACCTCAACTTGAACATCAGAAAAGTCGATCCACTGGTGTGGTCGCTTCGAGTTGGCTTGGGTATAACCGCCACGAGACCAAATGCCTTTTTTGAAGTTCCAAAAACACACATCCACTAGATTTGAGTGCCAGAAACCCCCCTCTACATAGCTAGCGTCGTACTGTGCATGGCAGTAGAAACCCCATTGATTTGGGTTGACCGCAGCTGTCCCATATACATAAGAGGGTGATCCGCAAAATGTAATACCACTGATGTGCGCACCCTGTACTACCCCTGGAGCCAGTTCCAGCATACCGTATGGCTTACCATTGGCAGGATCGAAAGGCAGAGCCGAGATGAAGGTATTACGAGAGCCCATGCCTTGAAGCGGCGTGCCACTGTAGTGAATGATTCGGGTAACCGGATAAACTCCGGCAGTAAAACTTACGCCGTAACCGCCATAGGCTACTTTGGCCATAGACTGAGCTTTAGCCTGTGCGCCCGCAATGGCCGGAGACCAATCCCATGTCGTAGGGTCTGACGGGTTAGGCTTATTGGTAATTAGATTGGTGAATTCCCAAACACTGATCCAGGTAGTACTTAATGAAGCAGCGACAGTGCCTGTGCTAGCAGAAGCCATAGGTGTTCTGCTCCAACTGACTAAAGCAGCGTCTTCGGTAGTAACAGTGGTTGCTTGAGTACCTCCGATTTGGGTTGCAAGGTTATTGTTGATGTTGGATGGTGCGTCTACTGCGTGAGTTAAAGTGTCGTTAGACATAAATACTCCAAATTTTCAAATGCATAAATTAATGAATGGGTGCTGTTTTTACGATCGCCCTACTTAATGATTTCATCTGAGTCAGTATGTCTGTTTCGATAATACTTTTCGGCAGATCCAACTAAGGTTGCCGGTGTCATTTATTTACTATTCGCTTGATCTTCCTCATGCCGCGGCATTCACCAGGGTTACTCCGGCCATGCTGAAAAGCGAGCCTTGCTGAGCAACCAGGGCGTCGAATGCGTCCCAGTTGACGGTCAGCACGCTTAGCGGTGCCAGCCCGCCAGCTACGGCGTGCACCAGGGCTTCCAGATTCGTGACCTCGGCGCGGTAGGTCATCGGTTTTGCTTCATTCGCAATCCGCTGCAACTCTTCCTCTCGGATGCGCTTGCGGGTGGCTTCCGCTTTTTCTTCCTCGGCTTTCTGATGTTTCGAAATTCGAACCTTGATCAGCGCCACCAGGTCATCGTTCGCCTTCAGCACCAGTTGCTGAACGTTGTTGAACAGGAAGACGTAATCGGCGGTCAGTTCGACCAAGCTCGCCAGGTTGGCGCGGATGCTGTCGCTGACCTGGCTGGCGACGATCTTTGGGCCTTTCGGCTTGTTCTCCCGCTGTGTAACTGTTCTTGGCGTTTTACGCTGCACGCCCGGGTCAGTTGCCAACCCTCTGAACCGTTGAGGCCGGTTCATCGCTGCCTTTGAATCTGGGCCGGTAGTGATCCGGCAAGGTGTATCACTAAAGAGCGGCGCGGCTTTCGCTGCTGGGCCGGTGTTGCGTTGGCTTGAGATGAACAGTAGGCATTGACTAACATTTTGTAAATAGGTATTGGCTAATTATTTTTTGATAGGCATAAAAAACCCGCACTAGGCGGGGTCATATTTTCAGTCGCAGTATTTTCGCCAGCCGATCCTGACGGTGCCGTCACTCAGGCGTTCGATGCTTACGCCGTTAGTTTCCTCAATATCTCGAATGACCTGGTGCCATGCCTCAGGGTTCTCGTCCTTTCGCCTGGATACCACGACAGCCATTTTGCTTTTTGACGCTAAGCGCCGCGATCAGCTCTTTGATTCGCCGACCGACGAGCTCATAGGAATTCTTTGGCTGCGATCCGGATGTAGGGTGAAACATAAGGCGCTCCTTGCGTTAGCTGTACGCACATACAGTATTTATCCTGACACAATTTAGCAATAGTCCCAAGCGGGCTCGGTTCGTTTAGCGAGGAAAAACCCTCTAAAAGCCCGGAATAGACGGCATGCGAGTGGATGTCTAATTGCTATCATTCGGATACAATCCGCGCCGGTCGATTTACGGCCGAGCCAATGATGGCGATATGGAGTGGTGTGATGGTTTTTCGTAAAGCGTGCGCTGGGATGGCGATAGTTTTGGCGTTTGCAGTATCCGGTTGCGCGAGCATTGTCAGTGACAGCAAGCCAAAGGTGGGGCTGTACAGCATGCCGACCAAGGCGAATTACGTGATTAAGGACAGCAAGGGAGGCGTTGTGATGAAAGGCGTCACACCTGGCGCAGCCATTCTGGAGACCAGTCGCGGTTACTTCAAAAGCGAAAGCTACACAGTCACCTTCCAGAAGGACGGCTACGCAGAGACAACTGTTCCTTTGAAATCCACGGTGAGCGGTTGGTACTGGGGCAACCTGCTGATTGGAGGTTTGATCGGTATGCTTATTGTCGACCCACTTACCGGCGCCATGTACACGCTGCCAGAAGACGCTACCGGCAATCTTTCGCCAGTCGTGCTGCCTCAGGTCTCCTTGCTGCCGGCGCCGGGTGTATCGCAGTAATTGCAGGCACAAAAAAGCCCGCGCTTGGCGGGCTTTGCAATTGGCGTTGCTGCGTTATTCTGCGGGATAGGCCCAGCCAGTTCGCGTCCAGTAGGTGGATTGGCCTATATCGGGTGCTTTCGAATACTCGGTCGCGCGCTTGAGTCCGATTTGCATTAGGTCATCACGCACTTGCATTACCGTCCACGAAATGTCCTGGCTGAGATCCAACTGCGCAAAACAGTACTTGCGTGTGATCATGACAGACCACAACGCATATTCGGCTTCGGTGTAGCTGGTATAGGCTCGATCAAAATCGCTAGGTGAAACGCAGCCGAAAGCCTCTCTGTCGAGATGTACAAGATCTTCCACAGGAGCGTGAGTTGCTTTCAACTGTCGCCGGAGCTGCTGTTGGCTTTCGGGAGAGCAGAATTATCAGCAGGCCTGCCAAGGCAATAGTTCTTGATTTGGTTTGGTGAGGGGCATGAAACCTCCTGCAAATCTACTTCGCGCCGGCTGATTCGTAAGCTTTAATGAAGGGTCGCAACTCTGCGACTCTCTCCAGTCCTGACCCGATCAAGCGCACGATTTAATGCATCCAAGGCGTCGAGGAGGGCTTTCGCCTCAGATTCCCGGCCATCACCCCAAAGGCGTTCAGCCATTTTGTTCAGGGCCTGGATAGAGCGCTCAATGTCAGCAGCGGTCGTTGCTATTTTACTTTCCGGCTGTTTCTTCGGCATTCAGTAACCCTTCTGCAGGGCATTGCTTTGTCGTTCAATTTTAGCGCGCAAACATGCCCCACCAGAAAACGTGGCCCAAGATTGCGATCTGCTGATCCTGGATCTCGGCAAAGGTGTAATCCTCGTCCGGGTGCTCATCGCGGTTGAAGCTGCGCAGACGGATGCCGCTCGGCAGTCTGTAGAGTTGCTTCACGCGGAGTTGGCCGTGGTGGGTGATCGCATACATGTCGCCGTCGACGATGTCGCCCAGGGAGCTCTTGCCGACGTTGATACCTACGGTCGCGCCATCGCGCAGTACGGGCAGCATGCTGTTGCCGCTGACGAGCACGCACTTCGCGTTGCTGAACTGAACGTTGTTGTGACGAAGGTCTTTCTTGAAGAAGCGCAGCCTGGCGCTGTCGCTTTCCTCAATCACGAATCGGCCGGAGCCGGCGGCCAGTTCCACTTCGCGCAGGAAAGGGACGTAGACCTCGTCATCGTCGAGAGGGGTGTTGTCGTCCCAAGGCTGGATATCCGAGAGATGGACATCAGCTCGGATAGTTCGATCAAAGCCTTTCTCGGCTTCTGATGCCGAAAGAATATTGCCCATCCGATCGCTTAAGCCCCAGTGAGAAGGCTTCACAACGTCCGAGAAATACTCGATCAGCTCCATGAGCTTCGACTTATCGATTCGGCCCGTCTTCACCCAGCCTTGGACAGACGGACCCGCCACGCCGAAATCTTCGGCGAGCTTCTTCTTTGTAACGCGTTTGGCGACCCGAGCTTGCTCGATGGCTGCGCCTAATTCAGGACCTGTAAGCATTGCCTAATTAAGCCTATTCGTTGGCCAAGTAGGCAATGGCTTGTCGGTAATTAGTTAATGGCTTATATTTGGCGCATAACAAGCCGGAGAACCCCATGACACCAGCAGAAGCGGTTCGAAAGGCAGCCGGGATTTTGGACAGCCAAACAGCGCTGGCCAGCCGTC
>Ga0209847_1000117_pt1 | contig 34964 bp, 33 predicted proteins | sample OrgsoiDNA_201060_FD_185808 | JGI IMG/M metagenome (GOLD analysis project Ga0209847, IMG submission 185808) | Permafrost soil microbial communities from the Arctic, to analyse light accelerated degradation of dissolved organic matter (DOM) -... | ecosystem: Environmental > Terrestrial > Soil >... | reverse complement strand
AGACGCGGTGTTTTCACCGGGTTAACACTTCCTGACTGGGCGACTTGGTTCTCGTTAGAGGAGTCGTTGTTCCCGGTCAGTGGAGGCGCATTATAGGGAGTTCTCAGAAGGCCGCAACCCTTAATTCAAAATAAATTACTGACCGTTCTTTTTTTGGACAAAGCGCCCAGAGTTCCAGCATCAGAGCGGTTTTTTGTACGATAACTTGCCAAAATCCTCAGCAAACTTCCTGACTTGTTCCCAATCGGTGTATTCCACCTCTTTACTGGTATCCGTTTCGCCCCCCGTCATACGCATAATAAGTTGAATCATGACTTTATCTATCCAACGATAGCGCGGATAGCGCAGTGCGCCGGCGAATACTCCACATAAAGCTGGCTTCCACGGTGTCGCCATCAGGAACTTGCGTACATAAGAGTTAGTCTGGGGGGTACGCTTCTCAGGTTTACGTGCCGTCAGGTTCACCGCAAAGAAAGCCGAAGGCATGCTATTAAGCTGTTTGATATTCTGATTTACGAATTTGTCCAACACTGCATTGAAGTGACCGTAGCGAATTGATGCCCCTACCAGCACCTTATCGTATTGAGAAAGCGTGACATGCTGCGCATGGGTCAGATCAATCACATCACATTCACACTTATCTTTAATACAACTCGCGATATAAGAAGCAATGGCATGCGTTTGCCCATCACGGGTTGAATAGAGCACCAGTGCTTTCATAACAAGTTCCTTTCTCTCTTTATATAAGGTTCTAAATCATTCTCGCCAGAAGGTCGGCGTAAACAGAACTAATAATGTAAACACTTCAAGTCGGCCAAAAAGCATCGTGACGATGAGGATCCATTTCGCCGTAGAGTTCATTGAAGCAAAGTTGTCGGCTACCACGCCAAGCCCTGGACCGAGGTTGTTCAAGGTCGCTGTCACGGCCGCAAAAGCAGAAAAGTTATCCACACCCGTCGCCACAATAGCCAGCATGCTGACGATAAAGACCAGCGCATAGGCGGAGAAGAATCCCCAGACGGCTTCGATAATACGTTCCGGCAACGCTCTGTTACCGAGCTTAATCGTGTATACCGCATTCGGGTGAACCAAGCGTTTTAGCTCGCGTGACCCTTGTAAATAGAGCAGCAGGATACGAATAACTTTCAGCCCTCCTCCGGTCGACCCCGCACAACCGCCGATAAAGGCCGAGCACAACAGTAAGATCGGCAGGAAGAGTGGCCATTTGGAAATACTGTCAGTGGTGTAACCCGCAGTCGTCGCCATGGATACCACCTGGAAGAAGGCCTGATTCAGCGTTTCCAGCCCGGAGCTGTAGACGTTATGCATCCACAGCACTGACGTACAGACCACCACCAGCGTCAACTGCACACCAATGAACATGCGAAATTCCGGGTCACGCCAGTACACTTTCAGATTACGTCCGCTCAATACGGCAAAGTGCAAACCGTAGTTACAACCGGAGATCAGCAGGAACACCGCGATGATTGTGTTAATCGTCCCGCTATGGAAATAGCCGATACTGGCGTCATGAGTGGAGAACCCACCAATCGCAATTGTTGAGAAGCTATGACCTATGGCATCAAATACCGACATGCCTGCTCCCCACAGCGACAACGCACAGGCGATGGTCAGCAGAACGTAAATCAGCCACAGCGTTTTCGCTGTTTCGGCAATACGCGGGCGCATCTTGTTATCCTTCAGCGGCCCCGGCATTTCTGCGCGGTAGAGCTGCATCCCGCCGACGCCCAAAATCGGCAGGATGGCGACAGCCAGCACAATGATCCCCATCCCCCCAAACCATTGCAGCATTTGGCGGTAAAACAGGATGGCTTTTGGCAAGGAATCCAGACCCACCAAGGTGGTTGCCCCGGTCGTGGTTAAACCGGAGAACGATTCAAAGAAGGCATCGGTAAGGGAAAGGTTCGGGCGCTCGGAGAACAGGAAAGGTAATGCCCCTACGCTTCCCAGCACCGTCCAGAACAGCACAACAATCAGGAAACCTTCACGCGGCTTGAGCTCGCTCTTCTGTTTTCGGTTGGGTAGCCACAGAAAAAGGCCGATAGCCAGTGCGACAAAGAACGTCTGGCTGAATGCGCGCCCAGCGCCATCGCGGTAAATCAGCGCGACCAATCCGGGAATAATCATCGTTCCGGAGAACAGGATGACAAGCACCCCCACGATGCGTGTTATGGCACGAAAATGCATGCTGGCGCGTTCCTCAGCGAATTAACCATTGAAAAAGAATTTATGAAACCGGCTGCAACTGAAGCGTGCCGCGACTGAGATCAAATAAACGGATGACAATTGCCGACGCGTCTGCGGCAGGTAATGCCAGACGCAGTTCGACAGCAGCACCGTAATCACTCTGCAATATTTGCCCACCCATCTGCTGCATCAGGCTTTCCACCAGCGCAAGCTGGGGATAGTCGCAGTGCAGCTTATATTCTGCCAGTGGGACTTTTTGATAAACCGTAAGCAGTTTCAGCGCCTGCTGAACACCACCACCGTAAGCTTTTACCAAACCTCCGGTACCTAACATGATGCCGCCATAATAACGCACCACCACGGCGGTTATCTCACCCACACTACTTCCCATCAATTGCGCGAGGATCGGTTTTCCCGCCGTTCCCGCCGGTTCACCATCATCAGAGAAACCGAGCCGCTGCGAATCTGCCGGCGCGCCGGCCACAAATGCCCAACAGTGATGCCTCGCTGCCGGGTGCTGATTTCTTACATCTTGTATAAATGTTTTAGCCGCTTCTACGCCTTCGGTGTGTGCCAAAAGCGTAATAAAGCGGCTTTTCTTTATTTCCTCACTGAAACTGACCGCTTCAGCAGGAACTGGATAAGGCTGCATCAGGCAAGTTTCAAATCACGCGTCATGTTTTCAGTATGATTATCGTGAATGACAATATTGTCTTCGATACGAATCCCGCCGAACGATTTCATGGCTTCGATACGATCCCAGGCAAAATGTTTACTGAACTCGCCGTCACGCCATGGCGCCAACAGAGATTCGATGAAATACAGGCCTGGCTCGATGGTTAATACCATGCCCGGTTGAATAATGCGGGTACAGCGCAGGAAAGGATACTTCGACGGGGCAGCCAAGTGCGTGCCCTGCTCATCCTGCATAAAGCCCGCGACATCATGAACCTGTAACCCCAGCGGATGGCCAAGACCATGCGGCAGGAATGGCCCGGTCAGATTCTGTTCAACCATCGCCTCCTCGCTGATATCCACCACCAGCTTGTGGGCCTTCAGCAATTTAGCAATGCGGTGATGCATCTGAACATGATAGTCGGTGTAGCTGACGCCGGGTTTTATCGAGCCAATGAGCGCCAATTCTTCGCTATTTAAGTCCTTCACCAGTGCAGCAAAATCGCTATCAGGATCGTGAGCATAGGTGCGTGTGAGATCGGCGGCGTAGCCGTTGTATTCCGCACCTGCATCGATCAAGAAGCTGCGCATTTCAGACGGCGGCTGGTGATCCAGTTTAGTGTAATGCAGTACTGCAGCGTGCTCATTCAACGCCACAATATTGTCATAAGGTACGTCGGTATCGCGATGCCCCGTAGCCGTCAGGTAGGCGAGGTTAATATCGAACTCACTCATGCCAGACATGAAGGCTTCCTGCGCCGCACGGTGGCCGCTGACCGCGACTTTTTGCGCTTCACGCATACAGGCCAATTCATAATTGGTTTTATAGGCACGATGATAATGCAGGTAGTCGAGCACCGCTTTAGGGTTAATGTTTTCTGCCATTACGCCCATATTGAGTGCGCGAGCCTGGCTTGAACCGATGTAAGCCACGCGTTTTATATCAGCAGGTAACTGGTCCCTGATATCATCGGCTTTCGCCAGCGGCGAGAGCACGACATCTTTAGTCCAGAAGGAGTCCGGCAGCGGTTCAACGCTGTGCCAGTAATCCACCGGTGAATAGAACCAGAGTTTAGGCGCATTGATACCATCTACCCATAACCAGCAATTCGGCACTGTCGTGATCGGCACCCACGCCTTGAATTGCGGGTTCACTTTGAACGGATAACTGTGGTCATCAAGGAAAGTGGTCATCAATTCACCGGAGTGAATCAATAACGCATCGAGTTGATTGCGTTGCAGTATTTCTCGCGCACGCCCTTGCAGCGTGGCGATGTGTTCTTTGTAAAGCGTAGTGAGCGATTCCATCAAACTGTCCTTTTTCCTGCACAACGATGCCGCATCTTATCACAGCCGCGCACGGGTCGTAGCCCCGGAAGGTTTGTGATCTTGCCTGCAAATCACACTCATCTCATTTGCAAATCATTAACATAAAAACCACACTCTATTCATCTGGTCATACCAGATCATCCCAGATGATTCAGGAGAGACACATGCTCTACCAAGGCGAGACACTACACCTGCACTGGCTCCACGATGGCATTGCCGAGCTGGTGTTTGATGCACCCGGCTCCGTAAATAAGCTTGATACCCGTACCGTCGCCAGTCTTGGCGAAGCGATTGGCGTGCTGGAAAAACAGACCGATCTGAAAGCTCTACTGTTAAGTTCAACGAAACCGGCATTTATCGTCGGTGCTGACATTACCGAGTTCCTTTCACTGTTCAATGCACCGGCGGAAAAGCTGCATCAGTGGTTGAATTTTGCCAACAGCATATTTAATCGCTTGGAAGACTTACCGGTGCCCACCCTTTCGGCCATCGCTGGGTATGCCCTGGGCGGTGGCTGCGAATGTGTGCTGGCAACGGATTTTCGTATCGCTACACCGGACGCTCGTATCGGCCTGCCGGAAACAAAACTGGGGATCATGCCAGGCTTTGGTGGTTCCGTACGTTTACCCCGCCTGCTCGGTGCTGACAGTGCGCTGGAGATCATCGCGGCCGGTAAAGACATCAGTGGCAAAGAGGCGCTGAAGGTCGGGTTGGTTGATGCCGTGGTCGACGCAGATAAACTCCGCGATGCCGGACTGAAAATATTACAGCAGGCGATTGACGGCAAACTGGACTGGCAAGCCCGCCGGGAACCCAAACGCCAGCCGCTGAAACTGAGCGCCATTGAGGCCACCATGAGCTTTAGCGTAGCAAAAAGCATGGTGCTACAAACGGCCGGAAAACATTACCCCGCGCCGCTGACGGCAGTGAAAACCATTGAGGCGGCCGCAAAATTAGGCCGTGACGACGCCCTGAAGCTAGAAACCGCCAGCTTTGTACCGCTCGCCCAATCGAAAGAAGCCCGCGCACTGGTCGGTATTTTCCTTAACGATCAGTTCGTCAAAGCCAAAGCCAAAAAACAGGCCAATGACAGTGAGAAAACGGTTCAGGCTGCCGTGCTGGGTGCAGGGATCATGGGTGGCGGCATCGCCTACCAGTCAGCGCTGAAAGGCGTGCCAGTCATTATGAAAGACATCAATGACAAATCCCTGACGCTTGGCATGAACGAAGCAGCCAAGCTGCTGAACAAGCAGTTGGAACGCGGCAAACTGGATGGCCTGAAGATGGCAAAAGTGCTCTCCACCATTCAGCCCACGCTGAGTTACAGCGGCATTGAGCGCGCGAAAGTTGTCGTGGAAGCCGTGGTGGAGAATCCAAAAATCAAAGCGGCAGTGCTGGCAGAAGCGGAGTCCCTGCTGGACAGCGACACCGTCCTGGCCTCAAACACCTCAACCATTCCTATCGATCGGTTAGCGGCCGGGCTGAAACGTCCGGAAAACTTCTGCGGTATGCACTTCTTCAACCCGGTTCACCGTATGCCGCTGGTTGAAATCGTGCGCGGTACCAAAACGTCGGAAAAAACGCTGTCGCGAATTGTCTCCTATGCACTGACCATGGGCAAAACGCCGATTGTAGTCAACGACTGCCCGGGATTCTTCGTTAACCGCGTGCTGTTCCCTTACTTTGCCGGATTCAGCCTGTTACTGCGTGACGGTGCGGATTTCCACCAGATCGACAAAGTGATGGAAAAACAGTTCGGCTGGCCAATGGGTCCGGCTTATCTGCTAGATGTTGTGGGTATTGATACGGCCCATCATGCCCAGGCGGTGATGGCCGCAGGCTTCCCGGAACGTATGGCCAAAGATTATCGCGATGCGGTCGATGTGTTATTCGATAATCAGCGTTTCGGCCAGAAGAACCAGCTTGGCTTCTACCGTTATAGTGAAGACAGCAAAGGCAAACCACGCAAAGAGAACGATGAACAGGTCGATAAACTGCTGGTTGAGAATGGCGGCAAAAAGGCCGAATTCACGCCAGATGACATTATTGCCCGCATGATGATCCCGATGATTAACGAAGTTGTCCGCTGCCTTGAAGAGGACATCGTCGCCAGTCCGGCAGAAGCCGATATGGCGCTGGTTTACGGTATTGGTTTCCCTCCGTTCCACGGCGGTGCATTCCGCTACCTCGATACGCTGGGGACAGCGGCATATCTGGAACTGACTGAAAAATATGCACACCTCGGCGCGCTCTATCAGGCACCGGAAGGGTTGCGTACAAAAGCCAAAACCAATGACACCTATTATCCGGTCGCAGCACCGCTGGAAGATCTCAGCACCGGCACTCAGGCATAAGGACCGAAATCATGGAAAACGTAGTCATTGTTGACGCTGTACGTACACCGATGGGCCGTTCAAAAGGCGGGGCATTCCGTCATGTACGCGCCGAAGATTTATCCGCTCACCTGATGCGCGCCATTTTGGCCCGTAACTCGGCGCTGGATCCGAAAGAAATTGATGACATTTACTGGGGCTGTGTTCAGCAAACCCTGGAGCAGGGCTTCAATATTGCGCGTAATGCCGCGCTGTTGGCAGAAATCCCTCACAGCGTTCCGGCCACCACGGTCAACCGTCTTTGTGGCTCTTCCATGCAAGCGTTGCATGATGCTGCCCGCGCCATTATGGTGGGCGATGCGCACGTTGGCCTGATTGGTGGCGTGGAACATATGGGCCATGTGCCGATGAATCACGGCGTGGACTTCCACCCGGGGCTTAGCCGCACCGTGGCCAAAGCCGCAGGCATGATGGGGCTGACCGCCGAAATGCTGGCAAAAATGCATCAGATCAGCCGAGAAATGCAGGATGAGTTTGCCGCCCGTTCGCACCAGCGCGCGCATGCTGCCACCGTCGCCGGGCATTTTGCGCATGAAATTGTGCCGACTGACGGCCATGATGCGCAGGGTGTACTCACCAACTACAACTACGATGAAGTCATTCGCCCGGAGACGACCGTTGCCACACTGGCCGCGCTGCGCCCCGCGTTTGACCCGGTCAACGGTACAGTCACAGCGGGCAGTTCATCTGCGCTGTCTGACGGCGCGTCTGCCATGCTTATCATGAGTGAATCAAAAGCCCAATCCCTCGGTCTCAACGCCCGCGCCCGCATCAAAGCGATGGCGGTGGTAGGCTGTGATCCGTCGATTATGGGATATGGGCCGGTACCGGCTACCCGTCTGGCATTGAAACGTGCAGGCTTAAGCGTACAGGATATTGGGTTGTTTGAGCTGAATGAAGCTTTCGCCGCGCAGGCTTTACCGTGTGCGAAAGATTTGGGGCTGCTGGAAACCATGGAAGAGCGCGTTAACCTCAACGGTGGCGCAATTGCCTTAGGTCATCCACTGGGGTGTTCCGGCTCACGCATCTCCACCACTCTGCTCAACCTGATGGAGCGCCGCGACGTGCAGTTTGGCGTTGCGACTATGTGTATCGGCCTCGGCCAGGGTATTGCGACCGTATTCGAGAGAGTCTGATACTACATAAAAGCGGGCATCAATCCGCTTTTTTCATTGCCCGTGACTACCGCGTTTAGTTGCCGTTTTCCCGCCCGTCAGGGGCGGGCTTTTTATGCCTCGCACCTAATTCTGTTACGATTTCCCCTTCATATATCAGCTATGGCCTATTGTTGTTTTAGTGGATGATAATTAGCCTGATGACAGCCTCATCATAATGGCGCTAAAACGGACTATTTACCTCCTCATAAAAGGGAAACACAGATGAGAATCACGTCGACACTGCTACTTTCGACCATAATGGTTTATTCAGGTACGGCTCTGGCAAATACCAGTATGGCGGAAAACTGTTTGGCATATGGAAAGAAGGTGATGAAAGACAGCCCTGAAGTACTGCTCATACTCAATCAGGCCATCATCGATAAAGACCACGCGTTTGAAAATAAATATGACGAAAAGGTCGGTAGCCAATATATTTCGACCGAGTTAGTCGCCGATATACATAGCCAGCAAGAAAAACTAGGCAGCATTCTCTGCCTCTTCGATCAAAAACCGCTGTACTTCAAATATCAGCCCGCAGAATAAAAAAACACCCACGGTAGAGTGGGTGTTTTTCCAAACGATTCAGATCAGAAAGTCGATTTTTACCCTAGATAAAGGCAAATGCATCGCCGTACATGCGATCTTCCTGCGCACCGCGCTCTGCTACAAAGCGCTCACGGGCAATCTTCGCCATCTCAAAACGTCCGGCGATATAAATGTCGTGGCCCGTCAGAGAAGAAAAATCCTGAAGCACGGCGCTTAAAACGGTACCGCTGCGACCCTGCCAGCCCTCTTCAGGCTGTTCAACCACCGGGATCACCTTCAGATTCGGGTGATTCACGCTCAGTGCTTCCAGTTCGCCTAAATCATAAAGATGTTTGAGCTCGCGACCGCCCCAATAGATTGAGATATCCCGATCCGGCTGTTGTTCGAGCGCCGTCACCAGAATAGAGCGAGCGTAGGAGAAACCTGTGCCACCCGCGATCAGCACCAACGGGCGATGGTCATCTTCACGCAGCCAGGCGTCACCATGTGGAATGTCCACGGTGATGTTTTGCTCTTTCAGGATACGGTCCATTACCGCCATCGCATACAGATTCAACTCTGAAGCACCGATGTGCAGCTCAATCGTGTCGCTTTCAGCTGGCGTAGAGGCCATTGAGAAGGGACGCTTATCGCGCTCATCCATCACCACCATCAGATACTGGCCGGCACGGAAAGAAAACGGGGCTTCCGGGGATAACCGTACCCGATATACCGTATCAGTAATGGCCTCAACCGAGGTTACTTTACAGCTCATTGTTGTCATGCATTCCCTCTGTGGGTCATCAAAGCAAGGCGGAGAACAGCAGCGGTTATTTCTTCACTCGGCCGCTGTCTGAATTTTTATTATAGGTTGGTGCTTTACTGGCGTACTTATCACTGGCAAAAATGGCCAGCTCGTCCCAGATGGCGTCAACACGTGCGGTCACAACAGGATCCTTAACAATGGGGCGTCCCCATTCGCGCTGCGTTTCCCCCGGCCACTTATTCGTCGCATCCAGCCCCATTTTTGAACCCAAACCGGAAACAGGGGAGGCAAAGTCGAGATAATCGATCGGCGTATTTTCAACTAATACGGTGTCACGTGCGGGATCCATACGGGTAGTGATCGCCCAGATCACATCGTTCCAGTCCCGGGCGTTTATGTCATCATCGCAAACAATCACAAACTTAGTGTACATAAACTGGCGCAGGAATGACCAGACACCCATCATCACGCGCTTGGCATGACCGGCATACTGTTTTTTCATGGTAACGACGGCCAGCCGGTATGAGCACCCTTCCGGCGGCAGATAAAAATCCACAATTTCAGGAAACTGCTTTTTCAAAATCGGCACAAAAACTTCATTCAATGCCACGCCCAGCACGGCGGGTTCATCGGGTGGCCTGCCGGTATAGGTGGAGTGATAAATGGCGTTTTTACGCTGGGTAATATGCGTAATGGTAAAGACCGGGAAACTGTCTACTTCATTGTAATAGCCAGTGTGATCGCCATAAGGACCTTCTGGCGCCATTTCGGCCGGGTCGATATAGCCCTCGAGCACGATTTCAGCGCTGGCAGGCACTTCGAGATCGTTGGAAATGCATTTTACGACTTCAGTCTTATTGCCACGCAGCAGACCGGCAAATGCATATTCAGATAATGTATCCGGCACCGGCGTCACCGCGCCAAGAATGGTCGCCGGATCAGCGCCGAGTGCTACTGAAACAGGGAAAGGTTTTCCCGGATTCTGCTGGCACCACTCCTGGAAATCCAATGCGCCGCCACGATGTGACAACCATCGCATGATCACTTTATTCTTACCCAAAACCTGCTGCCGATAAATCCCCAGATTCTGGCGCTGCTTGTGCGGGCCACGGGTGACGGTCAGGCCCCAGGTGATAAGCGGGGCGGCATCTTCCGGCCAGCAGTGCATGACAGGAATGCGTGAAAGATCGACATCATCCCCTTCCCAAACCAATTCCTGACATGGTGCCGAATGCAGAACTTTGGTGGGCATGTTCATCACTTGCTTAAACTTAGGCATTTTGTCGTAAAAATCACGGAACCCACGCGGCGGCTCGGGCTCTTTCAGAAAAGCCAACAATTCACCAACTTCACGCAGCGCACTGACATCTTCCTGCCCCATCCCCAACGCCACACGTTCAGGCGTACCGAACAAATTGCACAACACCGGCATGTCGTAACCTTTTGGGTTCTCGAACAATAACGCCGGGCCACCAGCACGCAACGTGCGGTCAGCAATTTCGGTCATTTCCAGATAGGTATCGACAGGCTGAGTAATGCGTTTCAGTTCGCCTCTCTTTTCGAGTAACGAGAGGAAGTCACGTAAATCACGGTATTTCATGCTGATTTTTATCGCCAAATTGGGGAGAGCATTATAGGGCCTCTCCGGAGTTGTTGCTGCCTTTTTGTTATCAGTAAGTAAATACCGATAATAAAAAGGCAGTGTAACCGTCAGCCCGTGGCTCTTTTGGACTGACGATGCGAAAGGGTAAACATTGTTACTATTGGCAGTTAAACGGAACCAGTGAACTCAGGGCCTGAGTATTCTGATATTCCTGAATTTCCTGGCCGTGGCGGAAGACTTTAAAGCCCTGCTCTTTGGCACTGAAATAGCTCAAATTATTACCTGATACCTTCAACAGACTGCCTTCGCGCAGCGCAATCACCGACTCACTTGGGTTAACTGCACAAAACTCAGCAATACGTTCATCACGGGTTTCGCCCATATGCCCACTCAGATGAGCATCTATATAATGTGGGTTGATTTGCACCGGAAACAGGCCGAGAGAAGGTAACACGACGGAATTGCGCACGGGCATATCATTGGTCGTACGAATGCTTGGCGTAGCCACGTTACAACCCGCGCTCCAGCCGATATAAGGCACATTGCGTTCGCGAACAGCACGCTGGATAGGAACGATCAGGCCATTTTCATGTAATAACTGATTCAGCATCCAGGTATTCCCGCCACTTATCAGAATGCACTCTGCTTGCTCAATAGCCTCAGCCGGTGCACTGGCATGATGAATACTGCTGACCTTAATACCCAGCGCCTGTTCCAGCTCCTGCGCCCGCGCGTCATAATCGCTGCGGATCAGGGCATAAGGGATCAGAACGGCAGAGGTTATTTTGCGCGCTTTTAGCATCACCTGAATATGTTCGTTGGCATAACCTAACAGCGTGGACTCACCTGAAAGCTTACCGTTACTCAGTAAGAACAACTCCATGACGTTTCTCCGTTATTGTCATTAGAAACCGATGTAAAATGCCGCGATACGTTGGGCGTTCGCATGCAATTATTCGCCTGTCTGTCTATCGCCGGTCACTTTTGTTATGCTCACCCGCTAGGCTTGAAGGCATGTGAGACTATGGAATCCTGGTACTTATTATATTGCAAACGCGGGCAGCTTCTTCGCGCTAAAGAACATTTAGAGCGTCAACAGGTTAACTGTTTAACCCCGATGATCACACTGGAAAAAATGGTACGAGGCCGCAGAACTGCGGTGAGTGAACCTTTGTTCCCAAATTATCTGTTTATTCAGTTTGACCCTGAACGTATTCACACCACTACTATCAGCGCGACGCGGGGTGTCAGTCATTTTGTCCGCTTTGGCCCACAACTGGCTACCGTGCATCCCGATGTCATCCATCAGTTGATGACTCAACCGATGCCCGAAGTCCGTGATCCTGAAACCCCTCACAGCGGTGACGTGGTGGTCGTTACACAGGGTATCTTTGAAGGATTCGAAGCGATTTATACCGAACCAGATGGCGAAGCCCGTTCGTTGCTGTTGCTCAATCTTATCAATCAACAAGTTAAACAAAGCCTGGATAACACACACTTTCAGAAAATTTGAGCGGCATTCACTTGCCGTCTCTTGATGCGCAGATTTGAGCAAAAACCTGAGGCACCTTATCGGGTGCCTTTATTGTTTTCTCCGCTAGATGCCAAACAACGCGCGTGCATTATCTGCTGTTTTTTGAGCCAGCCAGGCTGGGTCATCACCGCGCCACAACGCGACCTGATGAATGATATGCGGTAAAAAAGCCGGTTCATTACGGCGGTTCTTCGGCTTTTCAGGCATATCACGAGGAAGCAAATAGGGTGCATCAGTTTCAAGCAGCAGCCGATCGGCAGGTATCTGGCTAAGCATTGCACGCAGCTCTAACCCCCTGCGCTCATCGCAAACCCAGCCAGTGATACCTATCGATAACCCCAGCGAAAGATACAGTTCGAGTTCCTGCTCACTGCCGGTAAAACAGTGAACTACCGCACCAGGAAGCTTATTGAGCCACGGCTTCAGCAGGTCGGAGAAACGGGGATGCGCATCACGACAGTGCAGAAATACCGGCATTGCCAGCTCAGCAGCCAATGCCAGCTGTGCGCTGAAAGCGATTTCCTGCTGGTCTGCAGGCGAAAAGTTACGGTTAAAATCGAGTCCGCACTCCCCTATTGCCACGACCTGTGGGCTGGCGGCCAGCGTTCTGATGCTTTGTTCCGTCTCGCTGTTCCAACTGCTGGCCTGATGCGGATGTACACCCGCGGTAGACCAGCAGAACAGTGGATATTGCGCAGCCAGTGCTTGTGCCTCAAGACTTTCCGCCTCTGACGTTCCGGTAATTAACATTCCGGAAACCCCGGCCGCCCGTGCGCGTTCTACCACCTGTACGCGGTCTTTATCAAACTGATTACTGGTCAGATTTACGCCAATTTCAAACATACCGGGTCCTAAAACAGAAACCGCCCAACAGGGCGGTTTTTTACGTCAATGATCCTATCAGGAAGCCTGATCCTGCTCGTCTTCTTCAGCATCGACATCTGAACGACGACGCTTACCGACATAGAAACGAGCAAAGAACACACCGATTTCAAACAAACAGTACATCGGGATAGCCAACAATGTCTGGGAGAACACGTCAGGTGGCGTCAATAACATACCAACCACAAACGCGCCCACCAGTACATAAGGACGTTTTTTCTTCAGATCTTCCGGCGTTGTCACACCACTCCAGCATAACAACACAATGGCAATCGGCACTTCAAACGACACGCCAAACGCCATAAACAGCGCCATGACGAAATCGAGATAGTTATTAATATCTGTCGCAATTTGTACGCCAGCAGGGGCTGTTTTAGCAAAGAAGGCAAATGCCAGAGGAAACACAACAAAATAGGCGAACGCCATGCCGAGATAAAACAGCAGTGAGCTGGAGAAAAGCAACGGCATCATCAGGCGTCGTTCATGCTTATACAGCGCAGGCGCTACAAAACCCCACACCTGATAAAGAATGAAGGGTGCGGAAGCAAATACCGAGACAATCATCGTCAGTTTGATTGGCGTGAAGAATGGCGAAGCCACGTCTGTGGCAATCATGCTTGCACCCAGCGGCATCTGTTTAATTAACGGAGCTGAGACCAGATAATAAATATCATTGGAAAAATAGGCCAAAGCCAGAAACACCACCAGAACACAAATGATGGAATTGAGCAGACGCTTACGCAGTTCTATCAGATGGCTGATAAGCGGTTGGGTATCTTCAACAGCCATGTTTTAACGTTCGCCTGTAGAATGAGTAGAGGGAGTCGGTTTTGCCGCTGGTGCGGATCCACCTGCCGGAGCGGGAGTATCAATGGCATCTGTAGGATGCACTGAAGCTGGCGGCACAGTCTCGTGCACCGCTTCATGTGCCGATAAATGGGCAACATCTGCTTCAGCGGCCACTTGTGACTGATGAACCGGTTTGCTGGAGGCCACCGCAGCTTCCACCGCATTTTGTGGCACCTTCGCAGGCGACGAGGCTACATGGCTGGCCGTTGCAGGTGTTACACCTTCGTCATGTAAGGCTTCAGCTTCCTCAACCACAGGATTATGAATGGTATTGCCTACTGACGTGGCGTCTTTAACCGCTTTTGCAGCAGCATCCGTCTCGGCGGTAAAGGAGCGCTTCATTGACTCGGCCGCTTCTTTCAGCTCATCCATAGAGGCTTTGATTTCTGGCGTTAAGTTCTTAAGGCCAGACTCTTCCGCTTTCTTGAGGCTGTCCTGCAATTCCTGAAGTTTCAGTTCCTGGGACAACTCATTCTGTACCGAGGCCGCCATGGCGCGTAGCGCACGGATCCAGCCTGCAACTGTTCTGACGGCCACTGGTAAACGCTCAGGCCCAAGAACAACCAGACCAATCACCAACACCAGTAACAGTTCACTAAATCCTATGTCGAACACGGCTTATACCTGCTCTTTGTTTTGGCTCTTCGTTTCTTCGGCTTTCACTTCTGGTTTAACCTCAAGAGGTTTAGCCGTGAAATCAGCGTCAGCATTCGTGGTGTCGCTCTCTTTATGTACTTTAGTTGTCGTCTCTTCATCACCCATGGCTTTTTTGAAGCCTTTGATTGAAGAACCCAAGTCAGAACCTAAAGTGCGCAGTTTTTTGGTACCGAACAGCAGGACCACGATCACCGCAATGATCAAAAGTTGTGTAATGCTAATACCACCCATTATCTTCACCTCAATATGAAGGGGACTACATCCATTGCCGCCGGTAAGCGGCACTCAATTTTAAAAAACGCCAGGGAACTCAGCAACCTGTCGGGTCAGCTACTGCGTCTCCAGCCAATCAGCCAGGAAACCACACCGGCTGCCATCAACCATGCCGGATAAACGGCAACCTGCCCCAATAGGAGGATTGTACCGCTGAGTAGCAGAGTGGCACCAATACCGAAAAGATATCGGGCCTGCCCCTGACGCACGTTCTGATGCTGCATCTGGGATGAAAGTTTCTCAATGTTATATTGCAAAAGCTTATGTTGATGGAGACTGTGATAAATCAGATCGGGAATCTCCGGCATTTTCTCAATCCAGAAAGGTGCCTTCTCTTTAAAGGCCCTTAGCATCGCCGGTAAGCCAACCTGATCTTTCACCCAGCTCTCAAGGAAAGGTTTTGCCGTGGTCCAGAGATCGAGCTGGGGATAAAGCTGACGCCCTAATCCCTCAACGTACAATAGCGTTTTCTGTAGAAGAACCAGCTGAGGCTGTACTTCCATATTAAAACGCCGTGCCGTGTTAAACAGGTTTAACAACACATTACCAAAAGAGATTTCGGCTAAAGGCTTCTCGAAAATCGGTTCGCAAACGGTACGGATGGCGAACTCAAACTCTTCAACATTGGTATCACGCGGCACCCAACCCGAATCGACATGCAGCTCAGCCACTTTGCGGTAATCGCGGTTGAAGAACGCTATGAAATTTTCCGCCAGATAACGCTTGTCATCTTTATTCAGTGAACCGACTATGCCGCAATCAATGCCAATGTAGCAAGGATCTTCAGGGGTCTCGTAACTGACAAATATATTGCCAGGATGCATGTCCGCATGGAAAAAGCTGTCACGGAAAACCTGAGTAAAGAATACCTGAACACCACGCTCAGCCAACAGTTTCATGTTGGTGCCCTGCTTTTCCAACGCTTTGATATCAGAGACAGGAATACCGTAAATGCGCTCCATGACCATCAACCGCTCACTGCAATAGTCCGGATAAACCTCAGGAACATACAACATCGGGCTGCCCGTAAAATTACGGCGTAGCTGAATGGCATTGGCAGATTCACGCAGAAGATTCAGTTCATCAAGCAGCGTTTTTTCATATTCCCGCACGACTTCACGCGGTTTCAAACGGCGGCCATCCGGCAGCAGTATCGGCACCCAACCCGCCAGACGCGACATCAGGCGAATATCCGCTTTGATGATCGGCAAAATGTCCGGGCGGATGACTTTGAGCACTACCGGCTTGCCATTTTCTTTAAGTACAGCAGTGTGAACCTGAGCGATAGATGCCGACGCTAGGGGGGTCTGGTCAAAGTCATCAAACCAGGTTTCCAACGGGCCACCCAGTGCTTCTTCAATCTGTTTGCGCGCCAGTGCGCCGTCGAAAGGGGCAACATGATCTTGCAGCAGCGCAAGCTGGTCAGCAATATGCGGTGGGAAAAGGTCTCGGCGAGTAGATAGCATCTGACCGAATTTAATCCATACCGGCCCTAGTTGTTCCAGCGCCATACGTAATCGCGTGCCAAGAGGCTTATCTTTGTGGCGATTTGGCAGCCAGAAAAACAGATAACGGCCAATGCGCAACGGCAACGTTAAGCGAATTTTTGGGATCAGTTCGTCAAGGCCGTAGGTCAAAAACATGCGAATAATCAGGTACAGGCGTCGCATTTCACCTGGAGTCATGGCGTATCCTCCAGTTTATTGAAACGTTTATCCAATGCATCAAGTTCACGGGCCAGCGCAGAGACTTCGTCGTTGAACCACACCACTTCTAGTGCCCCCGGCGCCAGCTTCCACTCTTCAGTTAGCGTTTGGGCCACATAGTTTTGTTGACGCTTCAGGCCATTTTTCACCAGGCGCAAACCACTTGCAAAAGCCTGGGTAACGCCTTGCGCGGCGATGTCGCCTACGTAAGGAGCCAGCAATTCAGCAGGTTCCCACTCAGCGAGATCAAACAGTGCCACTAACTGCTGAACGACGGAAATATCGCCTTCCACAATCAATTCGCCGCTGCGCATCAAAGGAGACAGTTGCTGCCGGTCGCGTAACTTTTGCAAAACTGACAACGTGGAAGTCACGGTGCAATCCGCGTCCCCATCCCACTGTCCAAGCACGTCAATCTTCTGTTCGCTGAAGACAAACGTCAGCGGAGAACTGAGTTCGCGCAGCTCGACACGCAATACTTTCCCCGCTAAACGGGTACGGGCTGCTTTCAAACTGCGGTCTCTGAACAGCAGGTAATTCAGCGATGTTTCAATCGCAGCAGTCAGTAAGGGCGTTAACAACATCGGCTTACTCATCTCAGAACTTAAAACCACGGTGCAACGCAACGATGCCACCGGTCAAATTGCTGTAGGTAACATTTTCGAAACCTGCATCAACCATCATGCCTTTGAGTGTTTCCTGATCCGGGTGCATACGGATTGACTCTGCCAGATAGCGGTAGCTCTCTGCATCCTGAGCGACCAGTTCGCCAATGCGCGGCAAAATATGGAAGGAGTAAGTGTCATAGGCTTTGCTCAACGGTGCCAGCAGTGGCTTGGAGAACTCCAAAACCAATAAACGGCCACCCGGCTTGAGCACGCGGAACATGGAACGCAGCGCTTTCTCTTTTTCGGTTACGTTACGCAGGCCGAATGAGATAGTAATGCAGTCGAAATAGTTGTCGGGGAATGGCAACGCTTCGGCATTAGCCTGTACGTAACTGACATTACCCACAATGCCCAGATTGCGAAGTTTTTCGCGTCCCATCTTCAACATGGAATCATTGATATCCGCCAGCACTACCTCACCCGATTCACCCACCAGACGGGAGAACTTGGCGGTAAGATCGCCTGTGCCGCCTGCTAAGTCGAGCACGCGCTGACCACGGCGAACGCCACTGCTATCAATAGTAAAGCGCTTCCAGATACGATGAATACCGAAGGACATCAGGTCATTCATCAGGTCATATTTGGCGGCAACGGAGTGGAAAACCTCTGCTACCATTTCCGCTTTTTCATCTTTGGCTACGGTGCGAAAACCAAAATGCGTGGTTTCCTGCGTCTGCTTTTCCATTATTTATGCCTGCTTATTCAGTCAAACTCTTGGGGAAAGTGTACCAGAACCCCGGGGAAAGCCCCATCACCGATGCTGATTGAATGTCCAAAGATATTCACTGGAGGAATTACTGAGGAGCGGCGGTGATCAGACCTGATTATTCTCGTTCGCGAAGCAAGCCAGTATCACTGGCATCGTTATCCGGCGTGGGTTCGAAGTTCTCTTGCAGGCGGGTATCATCAAGCGAAGCGGCAGTTTCCGGCTCATCTTCTGCTTTTGCCTGCTCAGCCAGCGAAGGGCTGATGGGCCTCTTCACCTCAACGCCGAGAGCCCGAAAACCCTCGACCTGACCGATCACGTTACCGCGCCCCTGCGACAGTTTATTCATCGCCAGACGATAGCTGCCCTGCGCTTTTTCCAAACTTTGCCCCATCGACTCCATGTCATCGACGAACAAACGCAGCTTGTCATAAAGTCTTGCAGCACGGTCGGCGATGCGTTTGGCATTTTGACTTTGATGCTCATAGCGCCACAGATTGCTGATGGTTCTCAAAGCCACGAGTAAGGTTGTCGGGCTGACCAGCATAATATTGTGCTTAAGCGCTTCGCTGATCAATTCGGGCTCCCGGTCGATAGCCAGCAGGAACGCCGGTTCGACAGGAATGAACATCAGCACGTAATCAAGACTGCGCAACCCTGGCAACTGCTGATAATCTTTGCGCCCAAGCAGGCGGATATGGCCACGTACGGAAGCGATATGCTCATTGAGAGCAATTTCGCGCTCAATATCATCCTGACTATTGAAATAACGCTCATAAGCTACCAGCGTCATTTTGGCATCAATCACCACATCTTTGTTTTGCGGCAATCGCACCACGACGTCAGGTTGCATGCGGCTATTGGTATCAACCTGTACGCTGACCTGAGTCTGATATTCGTAACCTTCCCGCAAGCCAGAAGCCTCAAGCACCCGACTCAGTACAACCTCACCCCAATTACCCTGAGTTTTATTATCGCCTTTAAGCGCTTTGGTAAGATTTATCGCTTCACGGGCCATTTGTTCGTTGAGTTGCTGGAGATTACGGATCTCATGGGACAGCGTATGCCGTTCACGTGCTTCCTGCCCAAAACTGTCCTGCACCTGCCGGCGGAACCCATCAAGCTGCTCACGCAGCGGCAACAGCAACTTGTCGAGGCTCTGCTTGTTTTGCTCATCAGCCCGGCGGCCGCTATGTTCAAAAATACGGTTGGCCAGATTCTCAAATTGGCTGGTCAACCGCTGTTCACTATTGATCAGCAGCCGTTGCTTGTCTTCAGCCGCCATACGGGTTTCATCGAGGCGCGTCGAGACTTCCCGCAGTTCGGCTTCCTGAGCGCTGTTAATTTCGCGCTGGGCCCGTAACTCCTGATTAAGCTGTTCACACTCGTTCTGCCAGTGGGCCAGATTCAGCAACTTCTCTCGGCTGCCCGCCAGCTCACTGTGTAAATTACGCAGTTCCAGTTCTGACTGACGGGTATGTTGCTGCGCCTGTTGACGTTCAATCTTCAGGCTTTCGTTTTCTGCTTGCTGCTGATCAAGCGCCTGCTGCAGCAACCGGCGCTGCGTTTCATGCTCGGTTTGATGCCGCTGTTGAAGCAGGCTGGCAATCAGCCAGCCCAGCAGCAAACCGGCTAAACCACCGCCAAGCAGATAGAGGATGCTGATGTCCACGGACTCTCCATTTCAGTCAATTCTTGCGGCCAAGGTAATGTCAGACTGTATGGATGTCCAGCCCATTTTTATGCGGTTTGGCACTTTGCGAGACACCACGCAAGACCTGATTTCTCCCGCATTGAACACTTGTGCAAACCTGTTTAGCGCCACAAGATTAAAGCCAGCGGCTGAGCCATTGGATACCAAAGGCGCCGGGAGCCAACACCCCAAATGCCCATATCAGGGCAGAGGTAACGTTAGCTATCTGGAAATAGCGCTGCGGCATGCCGCAGATGCCGGCGACCAGAGGAACGACAGCACGAAGAGGGCCAAAGAAGCGGCCGATAAAGGCCCCGGGCATACCCCATTTCTCAAAGAAGGCATGTCCGCGTTCAAGCATTTGCGGATGTTTTGAAAACGGCCAGAAATTACCGACCCGATCCTGAAAATGAGCGCCAACCCAGTATGAGAGCCAGTCACCGAAGAAGGCCCCCGTCGCAGCGGCGGCCCAGATCGGCCAAAAAGGGATGCCGCTTTCGCCTATCAGCGCACCCAGTCCCAACAGAATAACGGTGGCAGGTAGCAAAAGGGAGAGAAATGCCAAGGACTCACCGAACGCCAGGAAAAAAACAATAGGCACTGCCCACCCTTCATGCTCACGCACAAAGTCGGTGGTGATGTGAATAATATCGTTAAGGGTCAAAAGGTTTCCTCACAGAACTGGCTTTAAAAATCAGTGATTCGAATAATTGCAGATGACACGGCCCCGTAGACTGCGGCTACTCAAGATAACGGTCACGCAGATTCTCACGCTGCTCTGCCGCCAGGCCATACTCTTTTTCCAGCCAGAGGTCGGTAGAGCCGTATAAATCTTCGATAGATTTTAGCGCAGTATCGATAAACGCTTCACGCACAGAAAGAACGTAGGCGAATTTCGCCAGCGCTTTTTCATTGAGCCTGATGGACATCTTATTAAGCATTTGCTCACGAAAGGGAGCCAGCGTGGTCTCAGTCAGCAGGTAGTCTTCCAGCACGGTATTGCGGTCAGCGCCCAGTGCAAAAAGCACCAGCGCAGAGCCGATACCGGTGCGGTCTTTACCTACCGCACAGTGCTGGACAATCGCCCCGCCGCTTGGTTGCATCAGCAGGCTGGTCAGCTGCTGGTAGGCCGAATTATTGAAAGGTAGCCGGCGGTAGAGCTCAAGCATAAAGGCTTCGGGATCAAAAGCATTGATGGTGTGCTCAGTCAGCTTTTCGAGATTAGCATTAACTTCATGGCTCAGAGGGTTAGCGGGTGCGTGGTGATACTGCGCACCATGCCAGAAAACATCCGGTTTTGCGGCGACTTCATCAGCGTCACGGTAATCGAGTATATGCGCAACGGGGACTCTACTCAGATAGTCACAATCCTTCGCTGTCAGGGCGTCCAGCGCACCGGAGCGATAGAGCCAGCCGCGTTTAACCCGGCGTCCATCTGCGCCAGTGTTGCCACCTAATTCGCGAAAATTAATGCCACCCTCAAGAGGAGTCAGCGAGGGGTGGAGCAAGATAGTGGCTGTCATAAAAGGTCCTTTTCCTTGAATTATCTATTCTCAGACCTTAACAGATTCAGGTTATAAGATATAAAAACGGGCCACCTATAAGCAGCCCGTTATTTTTTAGCAAAACCACGACAGCCTTTAGATAAGGCGACGCGCAGCTTCTACGACAATTTTTACCGCGTGACTTTCGGTTTTTTTCATCGTCTCGGCATTTGGAATTTCTTGCTGGGTACGGTTAACGATAACGCCCGCTACCATACCGGCACGCAGCCCCTGGCTTGCGCACATGGTCAACAGCGTCGCTGACTCCATTTCGTAGTTCATGACGCCCATTTCCTGCCACTCTTTCATCGACTCTTTGAAGCGACGAACGACACGGCCAGAGTAAGTGTCATAACGTTCCTGACCCGGATAGAAAGTATCTGAAGAAGCGGTCACACCGATGTGTGTTTCAGCGCCAACGGCCTTCGCTGCGGCGACCAGTGCCGTGGTACAGGCGAAATCAGCTACTGCTGGGAACTCCATCGGAGCGAAGTGCAGACTTGCGCCATCGAGGCGAACCGCCGCCGTGGTGACCAGAACATCACCTACATTGATATGGGGTTGGATTGCGCCGGTAGTCCCGACGCGCAGGAAGGTGCGGATACCCAGCTGAGCCAACTCTTCAACCGCGATAGAGGTAGACGGACCACCAATACCGGTTGAGCAAACGATGACAGATTTGCCATCAAGCTCGGCACGCCATGAGGTAAATTCACGATGAGAAGCCAGACGCACCGGGTTCTCCATCAGTTTGGCGATCTTTTCAACGCGCTCAGGATCACCTGGAACGATAGCCAGCGTCGCGCCATGTAAATCTTTTTTGGTCAGGCCAAGGTGGAAAACGTCAGACATAACAAACTCCTCTTTATTTAAGGTCATATTTTCGCAGGAGGACACCCGGCTACTCTACTGATCATTGTGCCGTTATTTCGTGACAAAGGTCACTATGGCGTAACAACAAAAGCACTACGTACATTTAAAATGTGATCAATTTCACAATAAAAGCTTGTTTTGGTGATTATTCATACTGCTACGTTCGTTATATTAGCGGGGGGACCACAAAGCCGTCGCGGGTAATAAACAGTAAAGGCATTGGCCGTCACCCGCCAATGCCTGTTTTGAAGCCAGGTTTGCTGACACTATCAGGCAGGTACGCCCTCCGCTTTAGCGCTTCTTGACCAGATACGATGCTTGAGCATATCTTTGAGGAAAGTCTCCAGCAGTACGCCTTCGGTTTTTTCAGCTTCAATCACCCCTTCTTCTTCCACACCATCTTCAAGGCCCAGCAGGGATTTGAAACGGCGGGCGTCACCGCTCAGCCCCATCACTTTGAGATGTTTAAAGGCTTCCAGGACGTAATGACGAGCGTCGCCATTCATCAGTAGCGCATCAATGTGGCCGTGCGGAACCAAGACGGCATCCACCGTAATCGATGGCGATCCGGCGAAAGTGGCGTCAACCGGTAAGGTCGAGCCATCATCAGCCACCACTTCACCTAAGTGGCTGGCCAGCAATTTAGGGTGCACTCCGGCGGCCTGGAAGGCCTGCAACGCATTAAGGACATCGGCAGCATTCACCCCTTCGCTGAGCAAAATCGCCACTTGTCGACCTTTGATGACGCCTTTCCCGCTGGCATATAGACTGAGTGACTCATCTTTGTCCAGGCCATTTACCGGTTTTGGCGGTTTGGTTTTCAGGGCGTCGGCACTGAGTTTGATGCCCAGATTCTTCGCCACTTTTTCCGCTAACGTCACATCGATGTGGGTCAGCAGATCCACTACCCGTTCACGAATATAGGGACGCGCCACTTTGGAAAGTTCAAAGGAGAAGGCGGCAACAATGTGGTCTTGCTCAACCGGCGTTTGGCTCAACCAGAACAAACGTGGCTGGGAGTAAAACTCGGCAAAGGATTCACTGCGCTGGCGAACTTTATCGCCATCAATACGTTCGTGATAGCTTTCAAAACCGCCGCCCTTGGCCGCCGGTGGCGTTTCCCGTGGCCAGTTATCGTTAAGGGAGTTTGGCTCGTAGTTGGCCGGATTGGTGTCAATATCCTGTCGGTGCATGCCGTCACGCTGGAAGTTGTGATACGGACACGTTGGCCGGTTAATTGGAATTTCGTGGAAGTTCGGTCCGCCTAAGCGACTGATTTGCGTATCGGTATACGAGAAGAGTCGGCCCTGCAATAGCGGGTCATTACTGAAATCGATGCCTGGAACGACGTGCCCTGGGTGGAAGGCGACCTGTTCGGTTTCGGCAAAATAGTTATCCGGGTTACGGTTGAGCACCATCTTGCCGACGATTTCTACCGGTACCAGCTTTTCGGGGATGAGTTTAGTGGCATCCAGCAGGTCGAAATCAAATTTGAATTCGTCCTCTTCGGGAATCAATTGCACACCGAGTTCATACTCAGGGTAATCACCGGCTTCAATGGCTTCCCATAAATCGCGGCGGTGGAAATCGGCGTCTTTACCCGCCAGTTTTTGCGCTTCATCCCAAAGCAGGGAGGCCTTACCCGCCAGAGGCTTCCAGTGGAAACGCACGAAAGTCGATTTCCCTTCAGCATTCACAAAACGGAAGGTGTGAATACCAAAGCCTTCCATTGTCCGGTAGCTGCGCGGGATCCCGCGGTCGGACATCGCCCAGAAGACGTTATGCAAGGTTTCAGGTTGCAACGATACATAATCCCAGAAACTGTCATGCGCGCTGGCACCCTGCGGGATTTCGTTATGTGGCTCGGGTTTAACGGCATGGACAAAGTCCGGGAATTTGTGGGCATCCTGAATAAAGAATACCGGGGTATTGTTGCCAACTAAGTCATACACCCCTTCATCGGTATAAAACTTGGTTGCCCAGCCGCGAATATCACGCACGGAATCGGCCGAGCCACGCGAGCCCTGTACGGTAGAAAAACGTACAAAGACCGGTGTTTTCTTTTTGGGGTCGGCGAGGAAGTCTGCCTTGGTCACCGCTGACAGGTTACGGTAAGGCTGGAAATAGCCGTGAGCAGCCGCGCCGCGAGCATGAACGATGCGCTCAGGTATACGCTCGTGGTCAAAATGGGTGATTTTTTCACGCAGGATAAAGTCTTCCAACAGCGTTGGGCCGCGGGTTCCCGCTTTGAGAGAATTTTGATCGTCGGAGATTTTGGTCCCCTGATCGGTAGTCAGCGCGTGTTTTTCACCATTTTTGCGATGAATATCCAGCGCGGTCAGTTTGGCGTTGGTATTTTCAGGGCTTTTGGCACTGCCAGACGCCGTGGGCTCTTTACCTGGCGGGGTCGGTTTCGGCGTGACTTTGTGCGATCCATCTGCTGGCGCCAAACTTCCCAGTCCAGGCTGTGATGACTCAATGCCCGTGGCGGGGGCGCGGTTAGCCGGTTTCTGCTCACTTTGCTTTTTCGGGGTTGATTTCGACATTGAACATAACTCCTTAATATTCAGTTTCACAACGGGCGGTGCATTGATGACAACCGCTTACTGTTCTGAGCCTCAGTCTTAAGACTTTTATCCTCAACGCTTAACTATAGGACATGTCCTGTGTCTTGCCGTGGCGGGTTTATAGCTATAGTTTAAAAACAACAGCGCGACTCATTGCATAAAAAAGTATGGAGACCGAAATGAAGAATGACGACTTACCTGTCCCCGCACCGCAAGTAAAACAGGCTCCAACCAGCTTTGCCCCGGCCGTAACGCCTGTCGCCAGCACCAGGGTACATACTGATACCGAAGGGTTGCACGCGGGCCAGACCACTATCCCGTCACAGGGCGAAGACATGCCGGCCTATCTTGCACGCCCTGAAACTTACAGCGGAAAATTGCCCGTCATTCTCGTTGTGCAGGAGATTTTCGGCGTACATGAACATATTCAGGATGTCTGCCGTCGCCTGGCGAAGCAGGGCTATATGGCTATCGCACCGGAACTCTATTTCCGTCAGGGCGATCCCCGTGACTATAGCGAAATCAGCGACATCATCAGTAAAGTGGTAGGTAAAGTCCCCGATCAGCAAGTGTTATCCGATCTTGACCACACGGCGCACTGGGCATCGCAACACGGCGGTGATGCAACAAAACTGGGTATCACGGGCTTTTGCTGGGGCGGTCGTATCACCTGGCTGTACGCGGCACATAATCCGCAACTGAAAGCGGGTGTAGCCTGGTACGGTAAATTAACAGGTGATAAGACGCTGACCAGCCCGACACATCCGGTCGATGAGGCTGTAGATTTAACCTCACCGGTCCTCGGTTTGTATGGCGGCAAAGACTCAGGAATTTCACTTGAGAGTGTGGAAACCATGCGCCAAGCCATTCGTGCAGCCAACGCCACCGCTGAAATAGTCGTGTATCCCGAGGCCGGACACGCCTTCCACGCGGATTACCGCGCCAGCTACAACGCGGAAGCCGCAACTGATGGCTGGCAACGCATGTTGAACTGGTTTCAGCAGTATGGCGTGAAGTAATGACGGTCGTGAAAAGCTGACTGAGCCAATGGAAAAACCCGTCCGCAGTATCTATGGCGGGTTTTTAATTTGTACAGCATCTACAAGCTTTACCCCGCCTGCTGCGGCTGACCGTTTGAAGCCATGAGTCCACCATCCACCGGCAGATTCACCCCGGTGACAAACCGCGCATCATGACTGGCGAGAAAAGCGATCACATCCGCAATCTCTTCCGGTTCGGCGCCGCGTCCCATAGGGATCCTTTCAGCGAATTTATCCAATAGTGGTTGGTTTTTCTTAATGTCGGCCGCCATTTCTGTGAAAGTCAGTGAGGGGCAAACTGCATTAACCCGCACGCCGTCTTTGCCGTGATCCATAGCAATTGACCGGGTGAAGTTACTGACCCCCCCTTTCGCGGCGTTATAGAAACTCATCCCCCAGTCACCGCCCATACCTGACACTGACGAGATATTGACAATATTGCCTTTACTCTTAATCAGGGCGGGCATAAAGAAACGGGTACAATAGAACACGCCGCTAAGATCAATCTCTATCGCTTTATGCCAGTCCTCAAGGCTCGCTTCGGTGACTTTCCCCTGCACCGCAATACCGGCACCGTTCACCAGCACATCCACGCGGCCAAACTTGTCATTAATTACCGCCGACATGCGCTCAACGTCCTGCGCTTTCGAGACATCGGCAATGTGAATGTAATATTGAGTACTGCCAAGAGAATGGGCGACTTTCTCCAGTTTCTCTTTGGTGCGTCCAACCAGCACCACAATTGCCCCCTCTTTAGCAAAACGCCTGGCCGTTGCCGCTCCCATGCCAGATCCTGCCCCTGTCACGACGATGACCTTATCGGTGAATCGGTTCATATTTTCTCCTTTGATTGCGTCAGTGAAGCCTACTTAAAGCCTAGTGGCAAAAAGCCGGGATCTGGGATAATTGGCTGAAAAAGCCATGCGCAGAGCCGATCAGGCAAGCGCACACGCCTGTCAGGAACAAATGAGAAACTCGTTACAAAATACGAATGAGGCGGACTTTTACACATAACCTCGGGTCTTCGGCCCACGAAGTCCGGTTATCAGAAGGAACACTTCCCCCCTGTAAAAATAGGCTCAATGAGACACTTTCATCTGATGGGTGATACCAAAATCTAACGCAACCGAGGTGCCAAAAATGAGTGATTCTCCTTTGTCGACAAGTACAGAAGGGCTGGCACTGATCGAGAGCTTTGAATCGCTGCGTCTGAGACGTTATTTGGATGCGGCCGGAAGACCCACTATCGGTTATGGGCATCTGATCCTGCCCGATGAGACGTTTGTCGGCGCCATTACCCTGGCCAAAGCGCAGCAATTACTGCAGCACGACCTCAGCATCAGCGAGAAAGGGGTGCGACTACTGATCAGCGTCCCGCTGACGCAAGATCAGTTTGATGCGCTGGTATCCTTCACTTTCAATCTTGGCGTTAACAGCCTCAGGTATTCTCACCTGCGCATTCTGCTCAACCAGCATCATTATCATCCCGCTGCCGATGAGTTTTTACGCTGGAACAAAGCGGCTGGCGTGGTGGTTCCAGGATTAACCCGCCGCAGAAAAACTGAACGGGCGCTATTTCTCGGTCACGGATTTCCAAATAATAAAAGGGCACCGTAGTGCCCTTCAGGTAACTGCATCACAACATAAAATCAGCGTCAGAGTTTTTCAACACGCAGACGTTTCGCTGCTTTCACCATGTTTTCCAGCGACTCGCGGGTCTCCGGCCAGCCACGGGTTTTCAGGCCGCAGTCCGGGTTAACCCACAGACGCTCTGCAGGAATGCTGTCAGCGGCTTTACGCAACAGGTTCTCAATCCACTCAACGCTTGGCACGTTAGGTGAGTGAATATCGTAAACGCCGGGCCCGATTTCATTTGGGTAATCGAATTTTTTAAAGGTTTCGATCAGGTCCATATCAGAACGCGAAGTTTCTATAGTGATCACGTCAGCATCCAGCGCGGCAATGGAATCCATAATGTCATTGAATTCGCAGTAACACATGTGGGTGTGGATCTGCGTGTCATCTTTGGCAATCGCGGCATTCAGTTTGAATGCATCAACAGCCCAGCGCAGGTAGGTATTCCACTCGGACTGGCGCAGCGGCAGGCCTTCGCGCAGTGCAGGTTCATCAATCTGGATGATACCGATACCGGCTTTTTCCAGATCTTCCACTTCGTCACGCAGCGCCAGACCGATCTGCTTAGCAATAGTTTCGCGGCTGACGTCTTCACGCGGGAAGGACCAGCAGAGGATAGTGATCGGGCCGGTGAGCATGCCTTTAACCGGTTTTTCGGTCAGCGACTGAGCATATTTAGCCCACTCGACGGTGATGGCTTCAGGGCGGCTGACGTCGCCGATGATGATCGGTGGTTTGACACAGCGGGATCCGTAGCTCTGTACCCAACCATTTTGTGTAAACACAAAACCGTCCAGATGTTCGCCGAAGTACTCGACCATATCGTTACGTTCTGCTTCGCCGTGAACCAGTACGTCGATATCCAGACGTTCCTGCTCTTTGATGGCTTGCTTGATGTGCTCGCTGATACCGGTGCGGTATTTGGCGTTGTCCAGACGGCCCTGTTTGAAGTCCAGACGCAGACCACGGATTTCGGTGGTTTGCGGGAATGAACCGATCGTTGTTGTCGGCCATGCAGGCAGATTAAAGCGGGCACGCTGCGCCACAGCACGCTGGGTGTACACGTTTGGACGTTCAATATCGGCTGCGGTTATCGCGGCGACGCGTTTAGCGACTGCGGGGTTATTCACGCGGGTCGATTCACGGCGGGCACGGATTGGTGCGCTGTATTGCGCCAGCTTCTGCTGTGCTTCAGCCGTCGGGTTGTTCAGCGCTGAGGTCAGCAGGGCCAGTTCTGCACATTTTTGCAGGGCAAACGCGAACCAGCTTTTCACTTCTTCATCAAGACGCGTTTCAACGCTCAAATCGATCGGGCTGTGTAGCAGCGAGCAGGAACTGCCAATCCAGACATTGCGACCTTCAATCAGTGGCTTGAGGCGTTCAAACCAGGCACTGAGATCGGCCCGCCAGACGTTACGGCCGTTGATCACGCCCAGAGAGATCAGCCACGCTTGTGGCAGTGCGTTAATCACAGTTTGCAGGTCATCGCGACCAGCAACCGCATCAATGTGCAGGCCCTGTACTGGCAGTTGACGGATAGTCTCAAGGTTATGACCGACGCTGTCGAAATAGGTGGTCAACAGCAGTTTGGTTTTGCCCTGCAACTGCTCGTAAGCCGGTTGGTAGGCATCCAGCCACGCTTGTGGCAGTTCCAGCACCAATGCCGGTTCATCAATCTGCACCCATTCAATGCCGCGTTTTGCCAGTTCAGCCAGCACCTGCTGGTAAACCGGCAAGATGTCGTTGATAAGCGTCAGACGGTCAAACTGCTCGCCCTTCACTTTACCCAGCCACAGGTAAGTCAGCGGGCCAAGCAGAACCGGTTTGATTTTGTGACCGAGCGCCAAGGCTTCGTCCACTTCGTCCAGCAGTTGAGTCCAGGTCAGTTTGAACTGCTGACCTTTCACAAACTCCGGCACCATGTAGTGATAGTTAGTGTTGAACCATTTAGTCATTTCAGCCGCTGCCGCCGGTTTACCGGTTGGCGCACGACCGCGTCCCAGACGGAACAGGGTATCGAGATCGACAGAACCGTCAGCATTCTGATGGCGGGCTGGCACGTTGCCAAGCAGCAGGCTGGTGGTCAGGACGTGATCGTACCAGGCGAAGTCGCCGACCGGCACCAAATCCACGCCAGCTTCCTGTTGCTGTTTCCAGTGACGGGCACGTAATTCACGCCCCGTTGCCAGCAACGCTTCCTGAGAGGAGTTACCCGCCCAGTAGCTTTCTTGTGCTTTCTTCAGTTCACGGCGCAGACCGACACGTGGGAAACCGAGAGTATGATTCAATATCGTCATCTTTAAATTCCTGTTTAGCCGTCCAGATGTTTACACATCCATAATCCGCAGGTACTGTATATTCCACAAGCGCAAATTATTCATGACACGGTGAAGGACTCTCATGATCGAACTGAAACACCTTAGGACGTTGCAGGCACTACGCAACACCGGATCGCTGGCCGCCGCTGCTTCGCAGTTGCACCAGACGCAATCCGCCCTGTCGCACCAATTCAGCGACCTTGAGCAACGTCTGGGTTTCCGGTTGTTTGTGCGTAAAAGCCAACCGCTGCGCTTTACCCCGCAGGGTGAGATCATGCTGAATCTGGCGGAGCAGGTGCTGCCACAAATTCAGCAGGCGCTGCAAGCCTGCAATGAACCACATCAGACCTCACTGCGCATCGCGATTGAATGTCATAGCTGCATTCAGTGGCTAACCCCGGCGCTGGATAACTTCCGCATCACCTGGCCGCAGGTGCTGATGGACTTCAAGTCCGGCGTCACCTTTGACCCGCAACCTGCGCTGCAACAGGGTGAACTGGATATCGTACTGACATCGGACATCCTGCCGCGCAGCGGACTGCACTATTCACCGATGTTTGATTTCGAAGTACGGCTGGTACTGGCGCCAGATCACCCGCTGGCCAACAAAGCGGTGATGGCACCGGAAGATCTAAGCAGTGAAATTTTGATGATCTATCCGGTTCAGCGTCAGCGGCTGGATATCTGGCGGCACTTCCTGCAACCGGCTGGTGTCAGCCCAGCGCTGAAAAGCGTCGATAACACGCTGCTGCTGATTCAGATGGTGTCTGCGCGGATGGGCATTGCGGCGCTGCCACACTGGGTGGTGGAGAGCTTTGAGCGTCAGGGCTTGGTAGTCACCAAAACACTGGGTGAAGGGCTGTGGAGCCGGTTGTACGCCGCCGTGCGCGATGGCGAGCAGCGTCAACCGGTGGTGGAAGCCTTTATTCGTTCGACCCGGCAGCACGCGTGTGACCATCTGCCGTTTGTTCGCGATGCGCAAAGACCCAACGCCGGTGTACCCACAGTGAAGCCATTATCACTGCCGCACCCACAATGAAGCTCGGCCAGTGTGGCTGCTGTTGCCAGATTGCCAGGTTAACCAGCAGCCCGGCCGGGACGTGAAAATTGTTCATGATGCCCAGCGTTCCTGCGTCTACCTGCGTCGCGCCGTAGTTCCACATGAAATAGCCCAGCGCCGACGCCCCCACGCCCAGCCAGACTAAAATTCCCCATTGCAGGCCGGTAGTTGGCAGCTTCTGCGGATTGCCCCACAGGAACCATGCCACTACGGCACACATCAGCGCACCGATATAAAACCATGAGAACGCCGTGTGCTGCGGCATTGGATGAATTTCCATCAGGCGTTTGTAACCCACCTGTCCGAGCGCAAAACAGAGATTTGCTGCCTGCACCAGCAGTAGCCCAATGATGAAGTGCTCGCTGATATGGTCGTAGCGGATGATCGCCGCACCGGCCACTGCCAGCAGCGCGCTCAGCGCATAGCCTTTACGGATTTTCTGGCCGCTGATCAGGTCATAAATCAGCGTGACATACAGTGGCGTCATCACGGTAAACAGCAGGAATTCCGGCACCGTCAGGTAGAGATAAGCTTCAAAGCTAATGAGATACATGATGCCAAGCTGCATCGCGCCCACCGCCATATACATCAGCAGGGTTTTCAGCGGATAGCCTTTCCACCGCAAGAACGGCAGAAACACCAACGCCGCCAGCCCCAGGCGCACCAGCACGGAAAAAACGCTGTCAACCTGACCGGCCAAATAGACGCCAATCAGGCTAAACGAAAAGGCCCACAAAATAGTGGTAATAATAAGTAACGGCACGAAGTTCAGTCCGAAAATGAGGAAGATGGCTGATTGTAACGGAAGTTGGAAAGGGACGATTGCCAAAGATGGTTTACATGCGATCAACTTTTGAGCAAATGAGAGCCAGCACACGCTTTAAGCGTTCCGTGCTGCTTGGGACGACGCCGTCGTGTTCTATGACGTAGACTGAAAGGATGACTGAAAGGAGGATCACCTGATGAAACGTTCTTATGGATTCTTAACCGCATTTTCGCTGATTTTTGCAGCCCAGGTTGCATCAGCTAATGCTATCCCGCCACCCGATCGTGAGCAGCAGCTGTTAACGAATCCCTCCCAACAAAGGATGCAGCAACAGCAGCAGACTAACTCACAGATGCAGCAACGCCAGCTGCAACAAGGCATCAATAACAGCCAGCAGCAGCAACAGCTTAAGCTGCGTTCGCAGATTCAAAACGATCAACAGCGTCTGCAAACTCAGCAGTTAAACCAGAACAATCAGCAGCTACAGCAAAATTTAAATCAGACGCCCTGACAGTGCGGGCTCTTAACCTCCCCTTATAAATGACGCCTGTAAGGGGAGGTCAATATCAGACGAAATCCGGCCCAATCACATCAATCTTGTCCGTACAGATGCAATCCACGCCCCAGCCCAGCAACTCGCGGGCGCGTTCGGGTTTATTCACCGTATAAACCAATATATGCAGGCCCGCGTCTTTGATCTCTTTGACCCTTTCTGCGGTCAGCACTTTGTGGTTAAGGTGCAGCGATACACAATCCAGCTCGTCGGTCAGGGTTTTCCAGTCGTCACGCCATGCATCCATCAGCAACCCGCGCGGCAACTCTGGCACCGCCTTTTTAGCGGCGACCAGCGCGTCAAACTCGAACGAAGAGAGCAACGGCGGCACGGCCAAATCTTTCCACAACTCACGCGCTGCCAGCGCCACCTGAGTGCCGGTTTGCTTGTCGGTGCCGGTGGTGGGTTTGATTTCGATGTTCGCCATCATCTTGTGCTGCGCACAGCGTTCTGCCACCTGTGCCAATGTCGGCAGTTTTTCGCCTTTGAAGGCCGCGCTGTACCAGCCGCCGGCATCCAGTTCGTGCAATTTGTTCCAGCTCAGCTCACCCGCCACGCCCCAGCCATTGCTGGTACGGTTCAGCGTGTCGTCATGCAACAGGAAAATTTCGCCGTCCTGCGCCAGTTTGGCATCGAACTCAATCATGGTATGGCCGTATTTCGCGCCTATATCGATGGCGGCAAGGGTGTTTTCCGGGGCCAGCGAACCGCCCCCGCGATGCGCCACAATCCGTGGATAAGGCCAGACTGACATGTTTTACTCCATTCGTGATCCGCTGTGTGAATCGAAAAAGTGTAGCGCGTTCGTCGGCAAAACCAAACGTAACTGTGTGCCCGGCTCCGGGCAAACTTCGTGATTGAGCCGCACCACCACGCCGCTGCCCGCCCACTTGCCGTGCGCCAGGTTATCGGCACCGAGCAGTTCCAGGGTGGTGAGATTCAGAGGAATGCCGGTGTCCCGGTCTTCAGACAGCTGAATATGTTCCGGCCTGATGCCGACGGTGAGCTCACGCCCGCCCCACTCCGGGCGCGGTTTACTGAGCGGCAGCTCGAAGCCGCCCTCCATCACCAGCGACGTGCCATTGCTGGCAAGCGTGCCAGGCAACAGGTTCATGGCCGGTGAGCCAATAAAGCTCGCGACAAACAGCGTGGCCGGACGGCGGTAAACTTCAGACGGCGTGCCTATCTGCTCGGCAACGCCTTTATTCATTACGATCACCCGCTCGGCCAGCGTCATGGCTTCGACCTGATCGTGCGTCACATACAAACTGGTGGTGCGCAGGCGGCGGTGCAATTGTTGCAGCTCGAGGCGCATCTGCACGCGCAGCTTGGCATCCAGGTTCGACAGCGGTTCATCGAACAGGAATACCGCCGGTTCGCGCACAATAGCGCGTCCCATGGCGACGCGCTGCCGCTGGCCGCCGGACAGCTCGCGCGGTTTGCGTTTGAGCAGCGGGCCAAGTTCAAGAATACGCGCTGCCTCCTCGACACGGGCGTGGATCTGCGCCTTGCCGAAACCACGGATTTTCAGGCCATAAGCCATGTTGTCAAACACGCTCATGTGCGGATAGAGCGCATAGTTCTGAAAGACCATGGCGATGCCACGATCTTTGGGCTCCATCTCGGTGACGCGCTGGTCATTAATGTAAATATCGCCGCTGGTCGTGCGCTCCAGCCCCGCTACCATGCGTAAAAGCGTAGACTTGCCGCAGCCCGACGGCCCGACCATCACAATAAATTCACCGTCCGCAACGTCCAGATCAATGCTCTGGATGATCTGATTTTTGCCGTCGTAGGATTTGGTCACTGCCTGTAATTTTAAATTAGCCATTTCGCATTACTTCTCACTGTCTACCAGACCGCGCACAAACCAGCGCTGCATCAGGAGCACCACCGCAAGCGGGGGCAATAAAGTCAAAATCATCGCTGCCATTACCTGATTCCACTGGGTAGAACCGTCACCGGAAGAGATCATGCTTTTGATTCCCGCCACCGCTGTGCCCATAGAGGCATCGCTGGTGATCAGAATCGGCCACAGGTACTGGTTCCAGCCGTAGATAAAGGTGATGACAAACAGCGCCGCCAGATTAGTTTTCGACAGCGGCAGCACGATGTCCCAGAAAAAGCGCATAGGGCCCGCCCCGTCGATGCGCGCCGCTTCCAGCAGCTCATCCGGCAGAGTCATAAAGAACTGGCGGAACAGGAACGTGGCGGTGGCCGAAGCCATCAGCGGCAGCGTGAGACCGGTGTAGCTGTCGAGCATATTCAGATTGGCAATCACCTGAATGGTTGGGAAAATACGCACTTCCACTGGCAGCATCAGCGTAAGGAAAATCAGCCAGAAGAACAGGTTACGCAGCGGAAAGCGGAAATAGACGATGGCGTACGCCGAGAGCATCGATACCGAAATCTTCCCGATAGTGATCACTATCGCCATGATAAAGCTGTTGATCAGCATGCGGCCAAACGCCGGGCTGCTATCACCCACGCCCTGTGTCCAGATGGCGCGAATGTTATCCCACAGGTGGGTGCCCGGGATCAGGCTCATCGGCACTTCGTAAATCTGTTTGTTATCCAGCGTGGCGGCGACAAAGGCCACATACAGTGGAAACAGGATCACCAGCACGCCGAGGATCAGCATGATGTGGCTGAAAATATCCAGCCCTCTGCGGTTCTCAATCATTGGTAACGCACCTTACGTTCGACGAAACGGAACTGAATAAACGTCAGGCCACATACCAGCACCATCAGGACCACCGACTGCGCGGCTGAGCTGGAGAGATCCAGACCGGCGAAGCCTTCGCGATAGACTTTATAAATCAGCGTGGTGGTGGCCTGAACCGGACCGCCACCGGTCGCGGCATCGATCACCGGGAAGGTGTCGAAGAAGGCGTACACCAGATTAACCACCAGCAGGAAGAAACTGACCGGCGAAATCAGCGGCAGCACCAGGTTGAAGAAGCGCCGCACCGGGCCTGCGCCGT
>Ga0209847_1000114_pt1 | contig 35335 bp, 35 predicted proteins | sample OrgsoiDNA_201060_FD_185808 | JGI IMG/M metagenome (GOLD analysis project Ga0209847, IMG submission 185808) | Permafrost soil microbial communities from the Arctic, to analyse light accelerated degradation of dissolved organic matter (DOM) -... | ecosystem: Environmental > Terrestrial > Soil >... | reverse complement strand
GCCATCTTCGCGCCTAAGCTCACCTACTCGCCCGAGTCTGGTCGCTACGGTCTGAATGCCGCACATTACGAAGAGCTACTCAGCGCGTACGGGTTAACCTCCGTCAGCGCCGCTGACAAAGGCAAAACGCTGCTGTGTCTGGTGGCGCTGTTTACCCAATACTCCTCCAGCGCCATTTTTGGCACGGAAACGGAGTCGCCGGAGGCGCTGCGCCACTATGCGTACGCGCTGATGGCGAAGGCGCATTCGCTTGATGAGAGCCTTTTAAACAGGGCGACGTTTACAGACTGGACAAATCGGTTACTGGGCCTGAATAAGGCCTTCACTTGCAGCGCGGTGTTATCAAATATGATGGTAGAGCATATCAGATCACAGTTCCCTGCGGTGCTGGCGGGTATAATGCCGCCAGCCTGGGGATGAGGTTATAAAGCGTTAGCCCGCCACGTCAGGTGGTATAAGTCGGACGGGACAGATATTATTCGGTTGTAAGCACTTAATCCATTGACTGGTCGTGGCATCAAGGGGGTCGTCAGCGATAATGTGAAACTATTCAAATGGCCTATTTGCATTCGCTAAGGGAATAAAAGTACTGCGACCTGTCCGACCGCTTTCAGAAATATAAATATTCCCATTCTGCAAATACGTTTTCATGTTCGTATCGTTGACTATGCCATTATCCCTACATGCCCTCGTCAAATGCCCTGCGAGAATTAAGCGATCTGCACCGTTAATAAATTTATAAGCGCCAATTTCATTGAAAATTGTTTCAAATATATCGGGTGCTGAGTACTCGGGGCTTGCCAAATATCGAATATAATCACGAGTTCTCGCTACATACTCTGGTACTCGCCGGAGCTCACTCACATGGAGGGGAGAGACTATGTGAAAATCTTTGTTTTCTAAAACGGTATCAGGATCCCAGCCTAAGCCCTCACGGATCATTGGAGATAGCACAGACTTAACTTCAGATGGAGAACTTCCGCCCGGGAAGTCGAGTCGCTTATCTGTGCCCCAGGCATCTATCAGATGTATTTTATCGGCATTGTCGGCGATGTGATTGGCGAAAGTGTCCAGATTCATGCCCGGTGGGCGATATGTTAAGGGCGCTACACGTTGCTGTTCAACAAATGGCTTCAGAAGCTTAGATGCATCGTCTGCCGGCCCGCCAGCGTGGATAACCAGCACGTGACTGCGATTTGTATCTGACTTATCGCAAATTTTCAACAACAGTGCCCCATCGGCAATGCCAGCATGTGACATTCCATCAAGCACCAGTTCAGCATGTTGGTTGCAGAACGCTTCTTGCCCTGGATTCCTAGCGTAGTAATTTTTGGTAATGCGCGCTGCGCTTCGTTGAAATTGATTAACCGAAGAGAGCTCCTGTTGTGGCGGGGGGAGCAATATTTGGATGAGGTCATTGATAGAATCACGTGCCTCATGAATGCTGCCGTCGGATAAAGCAGATAAGTCCTGCCGATTACTGCGCCGAAGCCCCAATGCGCCGATTGAGTTGAATATATCTAGCAGTGTATGTTGGAACGAATCTAGAGGCTCAAGTGTTGAATCAGATAATTTTGAAAAGGGGTAGTCTAGAAGGCTATCGCGTCGATTGACATGCACTGCGGGCAGCGCTTCTACCATGGCGCGTGAACTTAGTGTTGAGGGGATACGGTTCATTGTTGACCTTAACGAGCGAACCGCCGAAAGATATGCATTGAGGGCAGTCTTCCGGCAGGAGGGTTATGTAAGTATTTCACTTCAGTGTATTAAGTTTGGGGGATAGTCAATAGCATATTAAAAGGCCATGCTTCATTGCATAGCCTTGTAGTTTAAGGCCACCTTCTTAAGGAATTATGACCGCAACTTCCCTATCCAGGCGGTTGATTTAAATTTGTTATCAGCCTTTAATGTAGATATCTTGTCTTCCAAAATATCGGCATTGGGCAATGGATAGGCACGAACCATGTCCCTTATTACGATGTAATCCTTTTCCATTTTTTTCATATGATCCCTACTCTTTCCAGAGTTGCCTTTTATCAACTGTCCCAGCAAACCTAATGCGTTCAACATATCCTCCCCAACACGGCGTGCGAGGTCTTTAGCGGCAAGGCTATCGGGCATCACTTGGAGTTTATCGACGTTCTTTCGTAGCTGTATTAATGCCTCCCCCCACATTTTCGATTGTTCTGGCAGTGCTTGCCGTGATCCCTCTAGCCATACTTTCGCCTGAGCAAATACGATTTCTCCACTGTGTAGTGTATTCAGTGTATTCTGGAGCTTCTCAAGGCGGGGATTTATAAACGCAATTCGCGAAGACTCTGGTATCTGGGTAAGAAGTTTTTTTACTTCTGCAAAGTCTGCTAACAGTTTTGAACTAAAGATTTCGTTAAAATTGCATACATTGTTAACGGCACTTTCTATCTGTACAAGCCTATTTTTGGCATTATTAATACCGTTGGTTGATTTTTCAGTTAGTGATGTGATTCTTTGCGGAAAATTTTCCGTCTGCGGGCTGGACATCAAACGGGCGTTTAGTTCACGGAGTTCATCGATCTCACTCTTAAGGGCGAAGAGTTCTCCCTTTTCAAGATAAGTTAATTTCTGCTCAATCTTTCTGATATTCTCATTTTGCTGAATTCCTAATAATGTAGCAATCCTGGTGGCGAGCTCGGATTTATTTTCCTCTGGTAGTGCCTGTCTTTGAATATCGCCATTTAATTCGATAAGCTTTTTCATAGTCTCCCCGTGGTCACTTGGGAGTTGGACTTTATCGCTTTGTCCTATCTGAGATAATTGCCGAATATGTTGTTCAAAAATGTTTATTTTTCTAGTGAAGAGATCGATATTCAAACTATTAATATTCTCTTGATAGTCTGTTTTTCTTTGACTAGGAGGGAGCTTATCGTTGTGTGTCTGCAGCTTACTTAACTCTGTTTCCTGAGCGAGTTTAAATAGGTCAAAATCATTGAGGCTAGAATTTTCTTTTAGCCGTTTTTCTATACTGACCCAAGTCATATATTGCTGATATATGGCTTCGGCTCTTTGTATGATCTCATCTCGGCCTTGTACTAACGGTGGTAATTTATTTACGCGATCATGTAATTTATTCAATTCTGATAATTCAGGCTCAGAAGTAAGATCGATTTCTGGATGATTGCTTAGATGGCTAATCTTATTTTCATAAAGTACAATGTTTTTTAATACGTTATCTTTCAGGTGCTGAGCCTCTTCGATAAGAACCGCCGAGATAGATTTAACGCTGCTCTTGCCCGCGGGTTGTTGTTGAATGTTTTCTAGGCAATGATTTATCGCTTCCGACAGTGGGCCGCTTTCATTTTTAGCCCTCTCAACCAGGGCTTTCATTGTTGTAATCAACTCTTGTGAAAATGCTTTTGAATTATTAATTCGTTCTTGTAAGTCGACAACGCTACAAGCCAGTCTCCACTGAGAGCTTATAATTTTTATGAGATTTCCGTCTTCCTTGGAATATAAATCTTCGGCTTCGGAGAAGGTGTTTTCCAAATCAACCATATCCCGTTCGAACTGCGCTTTATTAAAAGGCTGAACCGGCGACTGCTTGAGTTTTGCACTCCAATTTTGTAACAATAAATCTACCATGGAATGATTTTTTTTCTCGAAGCGATTTTGTAGCCGTTCTCTATTTTGCTCCAGAGCACTAATTGACTTGTCAATACGCTGGTCACTCGGCGTCATTTCTACTCCTGCGGGAGACCGTAGTTCCTTTAATTCTGAAATAAGCTGTTGGTTTTGATTTAATTGCTTAAGCTGTGCCTTAACGGTTGTCTCCGCTATGTCAGTCTGTAAGGAAATTTGGCACTCGTTGAGCTTTTTAGCAATCATTATATCGGTTTTAAAGGCGACTATTGTGGTAGGAGCAAAGGCGACACGGGAGTTATTGTTTTCAAGAGCATTTCGATCCAATCGAAATATTCCCGAAGTTTCCTGTTCCATGCCGTTGCCAAAATCTTCACTTTCCATATAACACGATAGAATACAGGTAAGGATGTCAACATTCAGAGGTGAATGAGAGAAATATACATCGGGTATTTGGTGATCATTAATCATAACGGTTAATTTTATGAGACTTTCATCAGGCAAGGAATGGACAGCAAACTTCATCTGGTGAGCTTTTTCAGCATCGATTAATTGGATGAGATTTCCTAATGCGTTCCATGTTTTTTCTATAGCACTCGAATTTTCAGCCAAGCCTGCAGAGGATCCCGTGCAGTAAATCCTGTCGTAAATATCACGGAGTTTATTTTCTTTATCTTCTATACTCATTCCTGGAAGATAATTAAGAATTTTGATAAAGAAATTTTTAAACGCCTCCCAGCCTTCCAGCTTAGTTGCACCTTTAACATTCCCAGTTAATATTGCATGTAACTGCATATCATTGATGGTTGTAGCGGTTGTTCCACTTTCGCGAATATTTATACTCATGATGTTCTCCAAGGGTGCTTGATGAAGAATTGATGCTATGAGGATGCGGGGCAAAGAACCATCGGGTAAATAGTGGATACATTAAATTACATCGAATTACATTTTCATTCGTTTTCGATACCAGAGAGAATTTTGGCATTTAATCAGTCAAACCTAACCGACGTGCACAATTGAGTAATTCAGTAACCTTATGTACATTCAGTTTTCTCATAATATTCAGCCGATGGGTCTCTACAGTTTTTACGCTAATACATAGCCGTTCGCTAATCAGTCGGTTGGTATAACCATCGGCAATAAGCCTGAGGATCTGACGTTCACGAGGAGTGAGGATTTCGGTGCTTTCGTTATTGGCGCTAAGTGCAGTATAAATAGCTTTGCTATTGAGCTCTGGATCAATATAACGCTTATTGATAGCCACGGTTTGTAATGCAGCCAACAATACCTGACAACTACTACTTTTCAATACATAGCCCATGGCACCTGCTGCCAGTGTGCGTACGGCCATGAATTCTTCCATATGTGCAGTGTAGGCCAGAATGGCTATTTTTGGCCAACGCCTGCACAGCTGTGGAATAAGATCTAACCCATTAATTCCGGGTAAGCCCAGGTCAAGTACAATGATGTCAGGCTGATGAGTACGGCAGGCATTGTAGACCTCAAGGCCGTCATCAATATGCGCTATGATGCGAAAGCGCGGATAAGGAGAGAGTAGGGTGACAATGCCGTTAATAATAAGATCGTGATCGTCGACTAATAGAATTGTATGATCGGGCATATGGACTTCCTTTTAATGAAAAATGGTTGTTATTGAAGTTCGCCTAGGTACTCAAAATTCTATCTATTACATGACGCAGTTCGGTGATTTCGTCCAAAAGTAATGGCAGCCCATGCTGTACTCTATTTTCCATATCAATCACGTTGCATAGCAACGAGCTAATTCCAGCCTGCCCGAGGCAACCCTTTAGGGTGTGCAGTAGCGCGGAAGTTTGTTTCTGGCAGTCCAGATGTTGTTCGAGTTCCGCTAACAGAGTATGTAGGGAATGATGAATTTTTTGTCGCATACAGGCGTCATCAAGAGATAATAACGAGTGACAAAGCAGATGATTTTGTTCTTGCAGCTGAATATCGCGCTGCAACTGATATTCAGCTGCAATGCTAATCCCATTAGCTAACTGCGCCAACGTGACCGGTTTGGTGAGATAATGCTGTATTCCTACTAGTTTGCTGCGCGCAATTTCTTCGGGTGCCGTGCTAGCAGACAGTGCCATTATCATGCAGGCCTGATCTTGGTTATTGCTATCATTCCGCCATAATTGCGCACATTCAATCCCGTCGACCATTGGCATGCGAATGTCCATTAGAACCAAGTCAAAGCATTGTTGCTGGCCATACATTAATGCTTCTTGTGCACTGGATGATATAGTGACATCTTGCCCCAGAGAAGTGAGCATCATGCCAATAATATCTCGATTTATGGAAGCATCATCGACTAACAGAATTCGTAGTCGCCACGGTTGAACGGGGAGAGCAGGGGCTTCATCATCGCTCTCACCTGATAGCGTATGAACGACTAAATTACGCAATTTTCCCGGCAGGAAACACAAGTCTTCAGCGGAAAAGGCGTTTTCTTGTTGAGTGATCTCACCGCAAATTCCCCAGGCGGACAACTGGCGATGTAGCGCCAGCGGAGCGGTGACCTCTCCTGCGATAGGCTCGGGTTCGCAGTAACGCCCTAAAGGGAAGAGAAATGATATGCAGGTGCCCAAGCCAGGAGAGCTATGCAGTTCCAGCCTGCCCCCCATCATTGTGGCAAGATTAGAGGCAATCGTGAGTCCAAGACCAGTTCCCTGAATATGTCCCTGGCTTTGGAAAAATGGCTCGAAAACTGATTTCTGGTCGGTGCGCGAGATCCCTTGTCCGCTGTCGCTAACTGCAAAAATAAGATAGTCCTTACAGCGCTTAACGGTGAGATAAATTCCGCCTGTCTCAGTGAATTTAAGTGCATTCCCCAAGAGATTGACCAAAATTTGCCGAAGGCGTGTACCGTCGACGTCAAAATGCAGCGGGACTTTATGACCCACGAATGTTCTGAGTGTTAAACCTTTGCCAAGTCCCTGGCCTTGGATCGTCTGCATTGCCTGATCCAGTAAAGGCAGAAGGGCAGTTTCCTCAACGTGGAGGGATAACTGGCCCGATTCGATTCGAGAGAAGTCTAATAAATTATTGATGATACTTAACAATGAGAGGATGCATTGCTTTGCTGTCTCTGTTAGTTGAGGCTGCTTCCCGCTCATCTCGGCCATTTGTAGCAGCTCCAATGCCCCTAATGCCCCACTCAGTGGTGTTCTTAATTCATGGCTAATGGTTGTTAGATGGCTGCTTTTACGTTTGTTGGCCTGTTCGGCTTGTTGTTTAGCAACAGTGAGCTCCCGGGTGCGCTCGGCAACAGTATTTTCTAGATTGTCATACTGGGTGTGCAGAGCATTGAGCAGTAAATTATAGGCATGGGCAATGTTGCCCAATTCATCGTGACGGTTTTCTGGCAACCGTGCAGAAAGTGCATTTGGGCCTGTATTGGCGATGATATCAATGAAATCCCAGAGCGGACGTGCTAGATAGCGGTGCAGTAGCCAGAATAGTATAATGGCCAATATTAACAGTGTAGTCAGAGCAAAAGGGAGTTGGTCTAACGCAATGTCAAGCATCCGTTTAGTGGTACTGCCGGTAGGATACAAAATCACCTGCTGCCAGCCAGGTCCCTTCAACTGGTGACGTAGTACAAGATAGCCGGGAATTTGCTGCCAACCATCGTGTAATTGGGTGTTATATAGCAAGGTCTGGAGGTCCTTACTCACATTGGCTGGCTGATGGGAGAAAGGCAGGATCTGGTTGTGCTGATCTAGCCATAGACTAAAGTCAGTCTCATAAACGGGATGATCGTAAGACAATAGATCATTTAATTTGACCGTCAGACCAGTAAGCACGGCATGTGGGCCGCTTGCCGCAATCGAAACGCTCCAGCCCGTACCCGCTATATACTCTGGTTTACTCCAAAAGAGATTGTCATGTGTCGCAAGCTGCGGGAATTTCCATAGTGCATTCTGACGGCGAGTGAAGTAGTCAGGTGAGTGTTCGTTCGGCGGTAGTAAGGATATGCCGTAGCGGCGATCCAAAATAAAACTATCCAGGTAGTAGGTTTGGCCTGCAGTACCATAAATCTGAATGAAATTCAGATTCTGTGCTTGTAAATTCTCCGGAATACAAGTACTGGAATCGATAGGAAAAAAACGACTTTCACTCTTCGTAAATAATACGTTATCTACGGGAACATAATGATACATCGCATAGCGGTGTGCCAGTTCCTGAGCATCTCGTTCAGCCCCCTCAAATCTATGATTACTTAACCCCACTCTCAGATTCGATATGTGCGATAAATTCTCAATGAGATGCTGACGATTTTGGTTCAATGAAGTGAATGCTGTTGCTGAGATAGTAACAAACCAAATAATAAGCAGTGCAATCGATATAAACAGCGTTAACTTACTTACTAAGGAGCGAAAATGCTGTTTTTTCATTATTGTTATCCTTAGAGACTCCGGTGAAATACATCGGATTTTTCTTGAAAAAATAATAAATATCAAATAAGGTTTAAGAAGGATAATATGTATCGATGCATTACTTGGTCTATTAATTTGTAAGTGAATATTATGTCGGAATATTCCTGAATTGGAATCAGGTCTTTTACTGATATGCATCTAAGGTTTTTTTGCTGAGTATAAGTTCGGTGCTTTGGAGAACACAGTTATGCTCAATAAATTTAAAAAAATCCCTATTCTTGAATGTGTACATATTTCAAGCGGAGATGGGGTCGTATTAATGAAGATTGATGGTAGGCCTGCGCGTGGATATTTATGTACACAGTCTGCAGTTTTGTCTATTTTTATTGACACTATCGAAAATTTTCCTCTAGAGGTTGTGAAACATATCAGTCTACTACTGGCGGGATGTTCAGAAGTCCATGATTATTCATTAAAACTATCCCCAGAAGGCGGCTGGTTATGTTGCTTTTTTGACAAAAACATGACAGTGGAAACCATGGCTAAAGAAATTGAAAAACACTTAGCCTTAACGCGCTATTTGGATAGCACCCTCTCTCGCTACAGAAATACTAGTCGGCGGAGGGAGGATGGTATTTAATAAATCCATTATTTTCTCAGCTCTATTTTTCTGTGCGATGGCACACAGTCAAACATTGAACTGGAAAGGGAATACCTTTTCCTTGAGGGCGAGGAAAATGCCGGTGTCTTCGGTTTTACAAAATCTCGCTGAAAATTATGATACACAGGTCATTATTTCGCCTGACATTAAGGATGTGTTTAGTGGCGTAATTTCCAACACACCGCCAATAGATATTTTAAATAAAATGTCATCCCAATATAATTTGGTGACTTATCTGGATGGCAATACGTTATACATTTACCCCTCTTCTCAAGTGAAACATCAAGTCATTACACTGAGTACGCTACCTGCGAGTTCCTTCATGCGTTATTTGCATAAACGCGACGTATCTGCGCACTTCAGCTGTGAGATAAACAGTATTCCCGGTGCCAATGCACTAGACATTAGTGGTGTTCCTGACTGTCTTTCACGAATTACGCAGTTGGCCTCAATGCTGGACGGTGAAATGACGAAACGGCAGGATGATGCGGTGAGCTTAGCCGTTTATCCTCTTAAATATGCCACCGCCATGGATGATCGTTACCAGTATCGTGATCAGGTTGTCGTTGTGCCTGGGATAGTCAGTGTGCTGCGTGATATGAACCGTGGTAGCGTGCCAACCACCAACAGTGGTTCGCCTGCGACGCAAGGTTTACCGATGTTTTCGGCAGATCCACGTCAGAATGCAGTTATCGTACGTGACCGCTCTGTCAATATGGCGGGTTATCGCAAGCTGATTAATCAACTTGATCAACGCCCGCAGATGATTGAGATCTCAGTGACCATTATTGACGTGGACGCCGGAGATATTAGTCAACTCGGTATTGACTGGAGCGCGGCGGTTTCTTTGGGGGGCGGTAGTTTCACCTTCAATGGCCCAGATAATAATACAGGCGGAGGTTTCTCCACGCTCATCAGCAATACTCCTGGTTTTATGGCTCATTTGGTGGCATTAGAGAAAAACTCCCATGCGTACATTTTGTCACAGCCATCGGTTGTTACTCTGAACAATATCCAAGCTGTATTGGACAAAAACATCACCTTCTACACCAAACTTGAGGGGGACAAAGTTGCCAAATTGGAATCAATTACCACGGGATCATTGCTGAGGGTAACACCGCGGTTAATGGAAGATCACGGTGAGCAAAATATTATGCTGAGCCTCAATATTCAGGATGGTCAGCAAAATGCTCCCATTAGCCAAGATGAACCGCTTCCGCAGATACAAAATTCTGAAATAGCATCGCAGGCTACGTTACATGCTGGGCAAAGCCTGCTTTTAGGTGGGTTTAAACAAGATAAACAGATGCAAACGCAAAATAAAATCCCGCTATTGGGTGATATCCCGATTATTGGCCATCTGTTCCGCGATGATATTAATCAAACCCACAGCGTTATTCGCCTGTTCTTGATTAAGGCTACCGTTGCTAGCGGAGATAATAGCCATGGATAGTGAATGGAAAATTCGGTTGCTTGGTGGTGTTCTGAATGGGCGTGAGGTGTGGCTGTCTAATGGGCGACTTTCAGTTGGGGAACGCGGATGTGATCTATGTATACCCCTCGATAAAGAAGGAACGCTGATTATATCGGTTGTTGATGGGAAAATGTTTATTGATACAGGAAATGCCCTCGCCCGCGTTAATGGTCGTCGACACAAGCATGGTGCGGCGTTGCCAGAAGAAGGGGTACTACAGACTCTCGGAATAGCCATGGCATTTGGTAATCAAAAGGCTAATTTATCTGTCTATCAACTACATTCAGGGCCGCCGAATATTCTATGGGGGATCTCGCTGGTATTCCTGCTGCTGTTGGGCCTTTCTGCCTGGGCACTTTGGTTCAACCATTCCGATATATCCCCCCCGAGTCTTTCCACGCAGGTTGATGCTTTACTGCAGCATAAGGGACTGACGCAGATCAAGACCCGTTGGACTCAGGATGGAACGTTACAACTAACAGGCTATTGTCAGAATAGCGCATCCCTGCAAACTGCGCGTTTGACACTGGAGTCGTGGGCGGTGCTGTATAGCGATCATGTTATATGCACCGACCAATTAATCAGAAATGTGAAAGATGTTCTGACACAAGCGGGATATGACGATGCAGAAGTGATCAGTTTTATTCCTGGCGAGGTGCAGATTAATGCTGATATTACGATGGGAAAGCGCTGGGCTACCATTCAGCCTTTGTTGGCGGAACTGCCAGGTTTAAAACACTGGCAAATTAATAATCCTCACCAATCACAGAGCAAAAGCATTATTGATGCCTTAATACAAGAGGGGCTGGCGGGAAGTGTTAGCGTTACGCCGGTAGGTCAGGCTTTTGTAATCAGTGGCATATTAAATTTTGAGCAGCAAAAAATCCTCAATCAGGTAGTCGATCATATTCGTATTCAGTATCCCGACATTCAGTTGAGCTACCAGAATATTTCAGCCTCAAGTGAGGGAGGGAAAAGATTCCCATCGCCTATTGCTGCCATTGTGCATAGTCGGCAGGGGACCTATTTGGTATTGGAAAATGGTGAACGCTTCAGAACGGGAAGCCAGCTTCAAGATAGTAGTGAGATAGTTGCAATCACTGATCAGGCGGTTGCACTCAAATACCGTGGCGCATTGATTAACTACCCCTTTAATTTTTGAGTGGAGTATGCCATGCCAACACTCACAGATTTAGAAGATCGTCTGCGCGGTTCAAATGAAGAAGCCAAAGAGCATCTAGTGATACTAAGTGCTATATGCCACCGATTATTAATAGCTATGCAAGCGCCAATGAACCCAGACGAATATCAGCAGTTTACCTTATTGTTAGAGGCGGTCATTCAGGCCGAAGATATTATCAATGTCATACACTTCCGGTATCACAATTGTCGAGTGCCAATAGATAATTGAGGTATATGTACCACTGTTTAAGATAGTGAATGTAATAATAAGGAGGGCGCATGCATACCGAGCTTAAAGAAATTGAAATGCAGAAGAAAATAATAGAGCGAGATTACTCTCGTTTACAGAAGGTATTTTCAGAATTTACCGAGATAAAGCAGTCTATTGATGCATTGATAACCAGCGCACCAACAAATCCACAGGCGCAAAGTAAACTCATTCAGCTTAACAACCTATTTCCTAATGGCATTCAGGAGATGAATGCGAATGCCCTACAGGATGTGAAAAAATTAAGTGCAGCAGTGAAAAAGTTAAAAACGAGAATAGATCACGTAATTGAAAATCCATCTAAATAATTTAAAGGTAAATCATATGAGTGGACAGGGTCTTATTAATAATGCATCTAGATTTTCAGCGTTTGGTATGGGGAATTACTCCGCCCTCCCCGGAGTAGATGATCGCCATGCCTATGAACAGGATAACCCTTTTGCATTCGGCTATTCAGTGCTGGGTGAATTGGAGTTGGCATTACAGGGGCTGGCTAATGATCTCTACAGCGCAATTAAGAAGAATACTGAGCGGGCACGTACAACACAAGAGATGTCAAACCGCATGGATGAGGTGATTGCTAAGGCGGCTAAAGGTGACGACAAGACGACAGAGAAGGTGCCGGAGGATGTCATTAAGTATATGCGTGACAATGGTATTTTAGTCGACGGCATGACCATTGATCAGTATATCACTGAAAATGGTGAAAGTTTGGGGAAAGGTTCTCTTCAGGCTATCAAAGCCGCATTGGATAACAGTGCAAACCGTGACACCGACCTGATGACCCAAGGCCAATTAAGTATTCAAAAAATGACCCAAGAAATCAATGCGGTAATTACGCAAATGACCTCATTGCTGAGTAAATGGGGAGATTTACTCAACATGATCGCACAAAAGATGTACTAGCTGTGCTGAGGGTTGCACCAATGAACTCCCAAAAAATGCAGGACATATTGCGCTTTTTGCAACGAGGCGGGGCATTACGCATGTTGCTGGGTAAAGATGTCAGCGCCGATCTGGATGTGTTATTTCGCTATGCCAAACAGTTGGTTGGGGTGGGGGCATACGGTTCTGCAGCCAGATTATTTAAAATACTCACCATCTACGATGCCTGGTCATTTGATTATTGGTTTGAACTTGGAGCCTGCTGTCAGGCAGATCACGCTTGGGTCGATGCTATCTATGCCTACGGTCGGGCGGCTCAAATCCAAATTTCCGCTGCACAAGCCCCTTGTGCAGCGGGTGAATGTTATCTGGCATGCGGTAACAAGTTGCTGGCAGCTAAAGCTTTTCGTTCAGCTTTGATGGTGTGTGGCGAAGAGGGAACGGGCCAGATGGATATCCGTCGGCGAGCTCTGGTGGGATTAGCTAAAACAGGATGCGAAGATGAATCGAATACTGACTGATGGGCCTTCCAGACCTAGCTCTGGGTTTCACGCCATACCCCGTGTACAGCCAATACGGCAAATAGAGCAAACCGCCGATGTGGCGAGTGGGGCACTTGGCTATCACCTCAAAAACAATATGAACGTTGCTTTTGACGAGGACAGTCGCACCAAGAAAACAGCACAGCACGTCACGCAGATGCAGGCTGAAGCTTCATTGCATCAACTCGTTAGCGTGGGCTCAAGTACGCCATCTCCCACAATGCATGATGTGATGGAAATGGACCCTACGGTGTTGTCGATGATGATGACCCAATTGGTGTTGAACGTTTCCGGCAGTAATGCCCACTCGATCTGTGAGCAGTTGGAGCGGGCAACAGGAGTGCAGGCTGAACTGCGTAATAAACAAGTTTTGGAGTATCAAGAGCAGATCAACAAGGCCATTTCACAGGCAGATCATGCACGTAAAGCCGGCATCGTGAATGCGGTGTTCGACTGGATTATTGGTGGTGTTGAAGCTGTGACCGGCATACTGAAGATCGCGGAAGGGATCCTCACCGCTGATCCATTAGCGATAGCTGATGGTGCTGCCTATTGCTCCGCAGGTGTAGCGGGGATGGTCAAGGCCGGGGCGGAAACAGCGCTGTTATTAGGAGCAGATACAGGCACGTGTAACGAAATTATCAAAGATGCTGGCTATGCGCAGCTCGCCTGTGAGGGCGTGGCGTTGGCGTTAGATGTTATGCAGATTGGCCGAGGGATCCGCGCCGCACGTGCCATCACGAAGGCTGCAGAGGAGGTGCTGGAGTCTGGGATGGGTGAGAAACTCATGAACGCAATGGCCAACGCGGGGGAGGGAGGACTAAAAACATTAGAGAAATTAGCCACAGAGGCTGGGCAGGAAGTGAGTGGTGCACTCAAGAATTTTGGTATGCCGCTTGAACGAGAAATGGTGGCGGTCAGAGAGATGGCAGGTGAGGCCGAAGCATGGGCACTCAAATCTGAAGCCAATATGCTCCGAAGCATGGGTAAGGCTTTCACGCGCAAAGGTATAGAGAGGCTGGTGAAGGACGCCATTGAAGAGGTTGTGCTCAAAGCAGTTAAAGATATGGTTATTGAAAAGCTGCGCAAGGATATTTTGCAGAAGATACTTGTAAGAATCGTAGGGACCGTTATTCAACATTCTACTACTAAAGCACTGACTGTTGCGCGCGCGGCTGCAGGCGGGGCGAAGCAAATATCAACCTCTATTGTCGCCTTGAGAACCGCTGAACTGCATAGACTGATTGAGCATCTCATTGTTCAGCAAGGGTTTATTGATTTTATGCAGGACTTGACTGAGGAGAACAAAAAAACGCAGGTAAAACGACTGACTAAAGCTTATCAGGACGGTGCTGATGCAGCGAGAATTGCCTCAGAAATTATCGATAACTACGGCACGATGCTGGCAAATATTGCCGTATTCCGCGCCTAAGGGGAATGTATGAGTGATTTTGATATTACAGGATTAGGACGACGCCAACTCTCAGGGGGCGAAACAAATACGGAAGCTGTTAGCAACGAATCGCGTATCGGTGGCAGTGACATGCTGCATCGCAGCGGAAAAACATTAATAGGCTCTGACTCATTTCTCAGTCTGTTTGATGATATCTGGAGCAAGTTGTTGATGCTAGCCAAACAGTTGCGTGATGTCATGCAATTCTATAATCAGAAGAAGCAGGCGTTGGCGTGGGGGTTAGAGATCAACACACTCAAACAAAGCTTTAAATCCATTGATGATAGTTTTAGTGCAGCCCAAACGGGGGCGATATGCGGCATTGTGGCCGGTGTCGGGGGTCTTGGCGGGGTCGCTGTTGGGGATATAGGGATGGCAGTGGGTAATGCTGCTGGGCAGACAGTGAATAGTATTGGCAATTGTGTTTCTGCGGGCCAAACACGTACTGCCGATGCTGAAAAGGCGATTGCAGAACTACAAAGTCAAGGTGCGCAGTCGTATGCGAAAACTCTCGATGACACGCTCATGAAGGGCAGAGAAATCATGCAACAAATGCTGGATATGGGGCGCTCTCTGGTTGAGGTGTTCAGTCAGGTTCTACGTGCTATTTCACACTAACTGCACAGATTGAGGAGGGGGGGATGGATCAGATAACGCGGCAACTACGCCATGAAGGGCTGAACCCTCAACCTGCATTTTTGGAGGGATGTGGGTTACAAATAGGACAACAGGTCGAACTTTATCCTTACCGGCTTATCTATCGGATTGAATCCGGCAATCTTATTCTGTGCAGTTTTAACCGGGTTCCCAATAGTATTTCACAGCCATCATTGATCGTCCGTATGTGGGGAATATTCCGACGATTATTCCATCGTACACTTTGGCTCAAGAGTATTCGAATGTTGGTCATTACTGAGGTCTTTGATCTTCGTTTGGCAGTCCAACGTCGGCGACTTGTGCAATTATTGCACCGACTGGGTGCGGTGGTAGTACTTAATGATGGGGATAACTGCTGGTTAGAAATATCGGTCACCAAATTGCTTAACCGAAGAAAACGGTTCTGATGAGGGCATTTAACCGGTAATTCAGGCTAACACCTGATGGGTATCTTGACGCAGGCGGCCATAATTCATTACAGCAGGGTGCTGTAATGAATGTATCAGGCCCACTTACTCGGGAGGTTATTATGAATGTTGAGCAACTTGTTGACACGCTATCTCGTATGGCGCATCAGGCTGGACAGGCAGTCGAAGATAAAATGCACGGTGAGGATCTTACCAACCCTGAAGCTATGCTCAAAGCACAATTTGCTGTGCAGCAATATAACACTTTTATTAACTATGAAAGCGCGATGATTAAAACCATCAAAGACATGCTAGGTGGGATCATTTCTAAAATATGACGATGCTGCTGACAACGAGCGAGCGGCGACTTCTGGTTGAAATCGCATTTGCTGGGATCAATCACGGGCTGCGGCGGCAGGTGCGCGCTATGTTGCCGGCATTACCGCAGTTGGTGGCTGAGCCTGATATACAGGCGGTTTGCTTGGCAGTACTGCTTGCAGGGCTGAACGAGCCGGAACGGGCACTTCAGACACTAGCGGACATCAATATACCGGAAGCCGAATCGCTGAGAAATTATTTTATCTAACCGGAGTAGGAGTCAGCCTATGAATAAGATTAACAACGTAGCAGTCACGGATCTCGCCGCTAATATTAGAGCGTTCGGCACCCCTGAGTCAAATGAGTCCAATGTTGCCTCCAGTGAGAAGGTCACGGCGTTTAATAAATTACTTTATGCCGGCACACCGCAGGGCGACGTCGGCGCATTATCGCCATCACAGATGTTAACGCAGCAAGCTAACATCCTCAGTACCACGGTAGGTGTTGATCTCAGTGCTAAGATTGCGGGTTCAGTCTCTCAATCAGTCAACAAACTGGCGAATATGGCATGAGATGGGCGCGCTGTGTGTTCATATTGTCATTAGCTCTGCTGCTTACAGGTTGCCGTGTGGAGCTTTACAGCTCACTCGCCGAGGAGGATGCCAACCAAATGTTGGCTATCCTGATGTTGCATCATATCGATGCAGATAAACAAACGGCAGAAGACGGTGTCACTTTGCGGGTCGAGAAGGCTCAGTTCATCAATGCGGTTGAACTGTTGAGACTGAACGGGTTCCCACGACGTAGCTACATTTCGGCAAATGCTATGTTTCCACCCAATCAGTTAGTGGTTTCTCCGGCAGAAGAGCAGCAAAAAATTATATTTCTGAAAGAGCAACGTATTGAAGACATGCTCAGTCAAATGGACGGAGTTGTGCATACCGTTGTCACCATCGCATCGGCTGCTCCTGACGAAGAGGGCGCAACTGGGCTTGCATCGGTAGCTGTGTTTGTTAAATATTCCCCGCAGGTCAATCTGGAAGCCTTCCGAGTACAGATAAAAAACTTGGTGGAAAAATCGATCTCAGGGGTACAGCAAGATCAAATCAGCGTTCTGATGCAGCCTGCTGAATTCAGGATGACGAGTACAGCGGATGCGACTGACTCACGCCAGTCGAGGATTCTACAATGGTTAACCTTACATCGATGGTTTTTGATACTAATAGTGATTATCGCGTTTCTGATATTCATAACACTGGCAATAATGATATTGCGCAAACGGCGATAGCATCAAATTTTTCAAGCGAGCCTATATTACTACTCTATAGGTACTTATGGTTGCCTGCGCGTTATGCCCATCATGATTGGTTTATGTCGTTGGGATTTACGCCAAAACCAGAATGGCAATATGGTAAAACCCCTCGATTTGATCAATGTCTTAATCAGGCACTGCAGGCACATCGCGGAGTGCCCTCGCTGCCATTATATCTCAATGACCAGCAATCGCGGACCGTACGGCTGGCACCCAAAATAACGGCATTTGCACTCGCGATTGGACTCTTCAAGTTGGGATGTAGCGATTATTTACTCTTGCCCGAGTATCGGCAGGTCATCCTACGCTGGCTTGATGATGAGGTAATTTGGCAGCTTTTTGGCCTCATTGGTGGGAAATGCACACCGTTGTTTTCACCTGCAGATTTTATAGCAAACGCAATAGCAATCGGCACTGCTGTATTAAATCGCGCCGCGCAAAATGATCCGGTGTTGTACGCAGTATTGATTATGTTGCCGCCGTGCAAACGAGCGCTATGGCTGCAGGTTCCAACACGAGTAATGAATATATTGGAGCGAACATTATGCAACAGCGCCTAATGCCTCTAGCCGAACTTGACTGGGAGCCGCCTGCGGAGCGGATTATTTCGAGCGCGGTACTTGAGGCTCAGTATCGGCAGGTTCAGATGCTGAACTGTGCTGATAAAGACGCCGCCACCATTATTAACGCAGCCCGAAGAAAAGCCGAAAAGATAATTCGTGAAGCCCATAAAGCTAGCCAAAATATGCAGGCTGAGATGCGACGGGAAGAGGCAAAAATTCGACAGGAAACACTTAGCCGCTGTGAAGCACAGTGGCTGCAAAGCCATGTGATCTCTCTTTTGCAAGGCGAAGCGCTAGAACAACAGGTAGTCAAAACGCTATTGACACGTATTCAACACAGCATCAAGCAGGTACTCAGCGCATGGTTTGACCAACAGTCCGTTGATGATGTGTTGTGTGACCGATTAGCCAGGCAGGCTGAGCAAATGGTCAACGAAGGCGCATTAACCCTGCATATTCATCCCTCAATGCGGGAAGCCATGGTTGATGAGTTTGGTACGCGATTTACCCTGATCCTTGAGCCTGACTTTGCTTGTGATCGCGCCGTATTATCCTCATGTCAACTCTCTGTCGAGTTCTCTCTCAGCGACCATTTTCAGGAGTTACTCACTTGGTTACGGCCCCAGCCTTCAGAACTATGATTTCTGAAGCTTGGTATCTGGCAACAGGATATTCTGATGAAAATTACAGATGCTGCACACGCAATAGACGGTAAAACAACGCCTCCTCCCCAGAATACCCCCGCTGAAAATTCGATTTCTCCTATGAATATGGCTTTAGAGGAACTGCAAGAAGCCATGGGCAGCGCAATGACCGAAACGCTGGAAAGCATGGGCATGGTGCTAGGGGGGCGGCTACGTGAGTACCTGCAAGTGGATGCTAAAGAACAGCAAGAGCTCCGGCAGCAGGCGTTGTTGAAAATGGTGCAACGGATGCAACAACAAGAAGGAGGGATATCTCCTCAGCAACTTAAAGCTCAGGGCTCAACCCCAAGTATTGGTCAGCAGATACTCATCCTTGCCACCTTACTGACGTCCGAAGGGGTCGAGCGTAAAAAAAGAATGCTGCTGAGTCAGCAGCTTGCCGAGCTAATGAGCCAGGAAGGGTGGGAAATTGACTTATTTGGCACGTTAGAACTTGGTAGCGTCGTCAATAAGCGCGTTTTCGTACAGATTAATCGCTTGTTTCAGCAGGCCATGAATGAAGAGGCTGTTTCGTTGACTGAATGGTTTCGGCGCTTTCTGGAGTGGCCAGACCGGCGACAGCGAGTCAGGGTTTTGATACGTATGATGGCCTTTGAGCTTTCCGCATGCGTCGCTGGGCCGCAGCAACAGCGTCTGGCGACGGTACTGGTGAGTCTACGTCGATTACTGCTGTTTATGGGGCTGGAAAAAGAATGCCGTAGAAACGAAACTATCTGCCAGTTGCCATCGGGCTCGTTGCTTCCATTAGTCATTGATATCACAAATGAAAGCTGGTTGTTCGATGAATGGCTGATACTGCGTTTGACGCCGATGGTACCTGCACACAACTTGCTCAACAGATTGTTGCAGCATCTGGATGCGTTGTTTTCGCTCATGCCTGAGCACTGCTTTAACGATGAAGAACAACGCGAACAAATTATAACCACATTGCGTGAAATGAAAGGGGATCGGGTTATAACCTGATTCCACTCCTAAGCTGCATCTGGAACTCTAGATCCATGTTGAAGCGGAGGTGTGAATGACGTTAAGTCTGGTTATAGAGCGCAATATCCAGCTGTTTATCCAATTAGCGGGTATGCAGGCCTGTCGCGCTAGCACCGATATGTGTTGGCATACAGCAAAATATGAAACCTATCTCAACTATCGAAGCGGGCGTATGCACATCAGCCAGTGCTTACCGCAAGACCCTTTTGATAACACTCTTCTGTTACTCGCGTTGCATCGCTGGCATCCCGCCCGCTTTGCTGGCATCCCCCAGCGGTTCTTTCAGCTGAGCCGTGGCTTAGTGATGAGCTGTTCACCTGCCGAAGACAGCGCGGCCGAGCTATGGCTGTGGATACATCGGCGCCAACAGGCTTTTCTGGAGTCACTATGGAAACCCCAATGATTGGTATGAAAAGGATTCAGCAGGGCTTATCAGCCTGTGCTGGACGGCAGGATATAATATTGGCTGTGGTGTTGCTCATCGCAATTGTGATGATGATCCTACCGCTACCGACGTTCATGGTGGATATTCTCATCACGGCTAATATCACTTTCTCACTGATTTTGCTGATGATAGCCATTTATATTAATGATCCGCTAGACCTGTCGGTTTTCCCGTCTCTGCTACTCATTACCACGCTGTATCGCCTTTCGCTAACTATCAGCACCTCACGTCTGGTGTTGCTACAACATAACGCTGGAAATATTGTTGATGCTTTCGGTCATTTTGTCGTGGGGGGGAACCTTACTGTCGGGCTGGTGATTTTTACCATCATTACCATCGTGCAATTTATCGTGATCACTAAAGGCACCGAACGTGTGGCAGAAGTCAGTGCTCGCTTTTCTTTGGACGGCATGCCTGGCAAACAAATGAGTATTGATGGCGATTTGCGTGCCGGAGTCATCGATGCCAATCATGCACGAACATTGCGTCAACACGTTCAGCAAGAGAGTCGATTTCTTGGGGCGATGGACGGGGCGATGAAGTTTGTGAAAGGCGACGCCATCGCTGGGATTATCGTGGTTTTGGTGAACATCATCGGCGGCATTATTATCGCCGTGGTGCAATACGGCATGTCCCTGTCTGATGCGGTACAAACCTACAGCGTACTGTCGATCGGCGATGGATTGTGTGGTCAGATACCTTCGTTATTGATCTCGCTTAGCGCTGGGATCATTGTGACCAGAGTGCCCGGTGAGAAAAAGCAAAATCTTGCCAGCGAATTAACCTCTCAGCTTGGCAGACAACCGCAGGCGCTAATGCTCACTGCCGCCGTATTGATTTTGTTTGCCGTAATACCCGGATTCCCTTTTCTTGACTTCTTTTTGATGGCGGTGTTTTCGGCGCTTCCTTTCTTTTTTATGTGGCGACGCTCACGTCAACCAGAGGGAGAGGTCGTTGCATCGGCGGATCTGACTGGCGAGGTCATGCAGCCAGGAGCCCGTCCATTAATGTTGCGAGTGATACCTGAACTCAATGCCAACACTCTTGCCAGAGACATTGACGCTGTTCGCTGGCGGATATTTGAGGATTTTGGCGTTCCTCTGCCTGAGATAAGCATTGTGGTAGACAGTAAGTGCCCAGAGAAGGGAATGAGCGTGATGATATATCAAGAGCCCGTATTCTCTCAGGAAATCCCCGCAGATAAACCCTGTTTGCTGCTCATGACCGACGGACAATTGGAGGGCAACGTTCAATCTCTGCCCGATGGCATGGGGAACATTACGTGGTTGTCAGCGACCGAAGGGGAAAAGGCGCAGGGCTTTGGGCTCGCAGTCGTCGAAGGTCCCCAGCGTATTACGGCACTGCTCCGGCAAGTTTTGCTACGCCACATGGCTGAATTTATTGGTGTGCAGGAAGCGCGTTATCTCATGGATGCGATGGAGCAACGCTATTCTGAGCTGGTCAAAGAGCTTCAGCGCCAATTACCGATCAGTAAAATTGCCGAAATATTGCAGCGTTTGGTGGCTGAAGGGGTATCTATCCGCGATCTACGCATGATTTTCGGTACGTTGATCGAATGGGCCTCGCGCGAAAAGGATGTCTTGATGCTAACCGAGTATGTCCGTATTGCGCTGCGCCGCCATATTCTGCATCGACTAAAACCTCAGGATGAACCGTTGCGTGTTCTACGCATTGGTGAAGGAATTGAAAACGTGATCCGCGAATCGATCCGTCAGACATCGATGGGGACTTACGCGGCGCTTAACCCACTGCAAAACTCGCGCATATTGGACTTAATCAACACGGCGCTAAGTGAGCATGGTGATTTGCGTATTGTAACATCGGTTGATGCCCGACGTTTCTTACGCAAAATTATAGAGGCTAGCCTGTTCAGTATTCCCGTGCTCTCATGGCAAGAGTTAGGGGATAGCTGCGCAGTGCAGGTGGTACACAGTATTGACTTCAGCGCAGAAGAGCTCACCTGCGATGAATATTAACGTTGACTCTGTATTAGATGCGTTGGAAAACGATCTCACTCCACGTTGTGAGCCACCTAACGGATATATTAAAACCGGACGATTGCTGCACATCGGGGCAACCTTGCTCACTGCGTATCTGCCTGGTGTTTTCATGGGAGAGGTTTGCCGCTTACTGCCAGAAGGGGCGCTAGCCGAAGTCGTGGGGATTAAGGGGGCAAATGCCATGCTCTCACCCTTTATAAGTACCGCCGGCTTGTATTGCGGGCAGCAGGTACAGCCCCTAGCACGGCGGCACCTTGTTCCGGTTGGGCCCGATCTTTTAGGGCGAGTGGTTGACGGTCTTGGGCAGGCTTTAGATGGTGGTCCCGCCCTGCAAGGGCCATGGCGTGATTATGATGCACCGCCACCGCCACCGCTAACACGTCAGTTGATAGACAGCCCAATGCTGACAGGCATTCGCTCCATCGATGGCCTCTTAACTTGTGGAGAAGGGCAGAGAATCGGCATTTTTGCGGCAGCAGGGGTAGGGAAAAGCACCTTGATGTCGATGCTTTGTCACAGCCCCGACAGTGAAATCAACGTGTTGGTATTGATTGGTGAGCGTGGCCGAGAGGTGCGCGAATTTATTGAGCAAACACTCAGCGAAGAAGTTCGTCGCCGCTGCGTGATGGTGGTTTCAACATCTGACCGACCTACGCTTGAGCGAATGAGGGCACTGTATGTTGGTACTACCATTGCCGAAGATTTCCGCGACCGAGGTAAGCGCGTATTGCTGTTTGCCGACTCCCTCACACGCTATGCCCGGGCCGCGAGAGAGATAGCCCTTGCTAGCGGTGAAATTGCGGTGCCAGGTAGCTACCCCCCTTGTGTTTTGGCTGCCCTGCCTCGCCTACTTGAGCGAACGGGGAAAGGGCAGTGCGGGAGTATCACCGCTTTTTACACGGTGTTAGTGGAGGGGGATGATATGAATGAACCGCTGGCTGATGAGGTGAGATCGTTGCTGGATGGGCATATTGTTCTCTCACGCCGATTGGCCGAATCAGCCCACTTCCCTGCTATTGATATTCTTGCCAGCCTAAGCCGCGTTATGCCAATGGTGACCAGCGCTGAGCACCGAGAGTTGGCCAACGGTATTCGTAGTCAACTCTCGATATACCGCGAAGTTGAGCTTCTGATACGAATAGGCGAGTTTAAACGCGGGGAAGATGTGCAGGCCGATCATGCAGTGGATAGCTATCCCGCGATATGCCATTTCTTGCAACAACAGGGTAATGAACGATGTCATCTCGACGAACTGCTGCGGCAACTGCGTTGTCTGACCGGCAATTGATACTACGCAGCTTAATGAATATCAAAAAACGCCGTGAAAATAGACTGCGGCGGCAAATCGCTGAGCTCACACAACAGCATAAGCAATTAGACGTTAACCAACGTCAATGTCGGGATCGTCGTACTGAACTATTCCAGATGTTGAATCAGATATTATCGTGGTCTGGAATATTACATGCCCATGAGTTGCTGGCACAAAAACAAAGAATGAGCATCCTATTCCATGAGGAACACAATTTGGCACAACAACAACGCTACCTGTCTGATTCACAGCAACAGTTGCAAGAACGCCTTACTTCTCTGCATGGAGAGTTGCTGATCATTTTAAAAAATAAGGAAATAATCAAGGAGATTCTAAACGGTGAATATTATTAGAATTGAGGGCTGCCTGTGGCATGCCGAGCCACAGGACAGTGAGGAAATAACTCAGCAATCGGCGGATAAAACACGATTCTCGCAACTTATGGGGAAGATATCCGCTGGGCAAAGTCATCATGACAGTAAATCGGTGATACTGCGCCGACAAACTCACCGTTATCGATTATTGGGGGGGCCTGCTGCGGGGGTTATCTGTGAGATTGAGGTGGTGGACGGGAAAACTTATTTGAATGTTTTAGTGCCTCAATATGCATTGTGTAAAATGTTAAAGCATTTTTCCGCTTGGTTAAATGCTGGACTACTCACCGCAGGCCATCTGGTAACGCTGGAGGTAAAGTATGCCAAAGATGGTACGGAATGAATATGAACTGGCCAGCTGTCTGCCAGCAGAAGGCATTACCTTACATGAGGTAAATATTGCGTTAACAAAATGGGAATGTGCCCAATCAGGTCGGGTGTTTGCAGTAACGTTGGGCGAAACAGAGTGTGACGTCTGGCTACCTGAAAGCGTTTGGCAAACATGGTGTGAAGCAGTAATTGGCTGTTCTGACGCAAATTTGATTGATCCGTTGTTATTAGCGGGCATTGCTGAATGGGGACTTTCACCGCTTCTGTCCGCGAGCGATGTCCGGATGACGCGCTCCAATGGGTATCCCCGCAGCTGTAGCTGTTTACCGCAACTTGCACTGACCTTTAGCTGGCAGATAGATCATCATCACTTTTCCGCTTTGCTGTTGGGCTGGCCGGCTATTTATTTTCAATCCATCGCAAAGCAGGAAATACCTGCTGTGAGACCTATACACCTATTACCCCCCCTTGCTTTTCCCTGTTATGCCGGTTGGTGCTCTCTTTTACTCTCCGAACTGCGAGGACTCAATGTTGGAGACGGCGTGCGGATGCAAACGTTTGGTAATATTCGCGCGGGTGAATTTATCTTGTCACTGTCGTCAGATCTTGTGGCGCGGGTGAACTTTGGTTTAGAGAATAATATGCAGATTAATGAACTGGTACAGAACGTTGAAAGCTTGCTAATCGAAGAGCAGGATGAACTCGATGGTCAGCAACCTCAACCAATGAGTATTGATGAGCTTCCTCAGAGGTTGTTGGTTGAAGTCGGGGTAGTGGACGTCTCCTTGGGTGATCTACGGGTGTTGAGTGTGGGTGATCTGCTGCCTGCCGACGTACGGTTTGGTACTGAGGTTCGATTAAAGTTGAGTGGGCGAATTATCGGTACAGGGGAGCTAGTCGGATGTGGCGATAGCTTTCTGGTGCGGATAAACCGTTGGTATCTCAAACCTACAGAGGTCGGATAACCCCAGCTGTATACGGTAAAGACCTTATAGTTGTGTGGGGGGGCGGTAGCTATAACTGATCCATTATCGCCTCATTAGGAAATTCCATGCTTTTACCTGATTCACCTTGGCAGCTTATCGTTTTGCTCTTTGTCCTCTCGTTGCTGCCGTTAGCGATGGTAATGGGAACATCATTCCTTAAGCTAGCAGTGGTATTTTCCATTTTACGTAATGCCCTGGGTATTCAACAGGTGCCGCCAAACATGGCTCTGTATGGTTTGGCGCTGGTGCTCTCCGTATTCATCATGGCACCAACGGTGTTAGCGGTGAAAGCCCAATGGCATCCAGTTACTACTGTTGATGCGCCAGTGTGGATGAGCGGCTGGGATAGCCATGCATTAGGCCCATACCGCCAGTTTTTACAAAAAAATTCAGATGAGAAAGAAGCGCGTTATTTTCGCAACTTGATCGCAAAAACCTGGCCGGAGGACGCACGTAGGCGAGTTAAGCCAGACTCATTGCTGATCCTGTTGCCTGCATTTACTGTAAGTCAACTTACCCAGGCATTTCGTATGGGGTTGCTTATTTACCTGCCTTTTCTGGCCATCGATCTGTTGGTTTCAAATATATTACTGGCCATGGGCATGATGATGGTCTCCCCGATGACTATTTCACTGCCTTTCAAGCTGCTTATTTTCCTGCTAGCAGGCGGATGGGATCTTATCCTTTCCCAACTAGTGCAGAGTTTTGTATGAATGATGCCGGTCTTGCGCATTTAGTCACTGAGATGATGTGGCTGGTTCTGATGACCTCTTTGCCTGTGGTGCTTGTTGCTTCGGTGGTGGGGATTGCAGTGAGCTTGTTTCAGGCACTGACCCAAATTCAAGATCAGACATTACAATTTATGATTAAGCTTCTGGCTGTTGCACTGATGCTAATGGCGACTTATCACTGGTTGGGCGGTTTATTGTTGGGGTATACGCGTCAGGTATTGCTGCAGATAGGCACCCACGGATGACAAACCTTATCAATGATGGGTTATCCACAGTGACCGTGGCGATGATGAGGCCGCTGGGGTTAACATTGCTCTTCCCGTTATTACAGCGTGGTAATTTAGGTTCCCCGCTGATCCGCAACGGGATATTACTCGCGATCATGATCCCCATGCTGCCTATTATCCACTCGCAGACACTAACCCATCATGGGTGGAATTGGCTGAGTCTTATTCCCAGTGAAATAATCATTGGTTTGTTAATAGGTTTTTGCGTCGCGATCCCTTTTTGGGCTGTGGACATGGCTGGTTTTCTGATAGATACCTTGCGAGGGGCAACCATGGGCACGTTGTTCAATTCTGCGATGTCGGCACAAACGTCTATTTTTGGCCTCCTGTTCAGCCAGTTTTTATGTGCGTTATTCTTTATCTCGGGTGGTTTCAATCTGCTGCTTTCTACATTGTATGATTCATATCGCTATTTTCCCCCTGGCAATATGCTGGGACTCAATTCCTCATTTTTCGATTTTCTGCTGACTGAATGGCAGATGTTATATCGCCTGTGTTTGAGTTTTTCGCTGCCGGCGGCGCTGTGTATGGTTCTCGCCGATTTATCGTTAGGTCTGTTAAACCGTTCTGCCCAACAACTCAATGTATTCTTTTTATCGATGCCCATTAAAAGCGCTCTGGCTCTTTTTTTACTTTTGCTGTCGCTACCCTATGCCTTACACCATTACCAGATTGAAAGTGAAGCGCTGTATCGACATGTGGACCGTTGGTTAGCAAGCCATGAGTGAGAAAACAGAGCGCCCGACTGAGAAAAAAAAGCGTGATAGCCGCGAGAAAGGGCAGGTCGTTAAAAGTGTGGAGATCACTTCAGGTATCCAACTGCTCACGATCTTGGCCTTTTTCCATTTTTTTGCTAACGCCCTGATTCAGCGGGTCGCAGAGCTAATACTGCTCTCTATAGGCTTAACTAATAAACCCTTTAATTATGCCGTAAGTGCGCTGATGCAGGCGTTAGTGCGCTCAGGAGCACTGATGTTTGCGCTGTTTGGCGGCATGTTAGCTACCGCGACCGTTGCGAGCTTATTGGCTCAGGTTGGCTTTATGCTTGCAGGCAAGGCGATCGGTTTTAAAGGTGAGCGAATTAGCCCCGTAAGCAATATAAAGCAGATTTTTTCTTTACGTAGCTTGATTGAATTATTCAAATCTTGTCTGAAAGTCATTTTGCTTTGTCTCATTTTCGTTTCAATATTTCGCTACTATGCATCGACTTTTCAGGCGTTACCTTACTGCGATACGGCCTGTGCGATCCCGGTATTTTCTGCCTTTGTGCGTTTGATGTGGTATGCGCTGCTCATTTTTTACGTGGTACTCGGTGTTTTTGACTATGCTTTTCAGCGCCATAATACGCTCAAGCAACAGCGTATGAGTAAGGAGGATGTAAAGCAGGAGCATAAAGATATGGAGGGTGATCCGCATACAAAAATGCGTCGCCGAGAGCTACAGCGTGAAATGCAAAGCGGTAGCCTTGCGCAGAATGTAAGGCAATCAGCCGTAGTTGTGCGTAACCCAACTCATATCGCCATTTGTATTGGCTATGATCCGATTAACATGCCAGTACCCAAAGTTTTAGAAAAGGGAACGGATTCCAGAGCGGAACACATCGTTAGCCTTGCTCTACGGGAGTCGATTCCTTTGGTTGAAAATATCGTGCTGGCTCGTCAGCTATTTCACGATGTAACCTGTGGTGAACTGATTCCTGAAGCGCTGTTTGAACCTGTCGCTGCATTACTGCGACTGGTATTAGAGATTGACTATGACGCTCAGCTTGATGAATAAACTCATTTGTAAGTGTTTCGTTATATCCGGTGATTGCCCTACATCAATGCACGAATATTTTATTTATTTTCTATGCACGAGGATAATGAAAAAATGGTTGGAGTAAACGATGAGCCGAACCATATTAATATCGAACATTAGCACGTCTGGATTTCACATTGTTAACGCTATGGATAGCATTGATTATAAAGTACATTTCACCAGCTGGCAGATTTTCTTTGACTTTTTCCGTTCTCTTGTAGGGGCTGAAACTAACCCGCAGAAACTGAAGAGGCTGTATGATGATATTTATGGAAGTAATGACAATAATTCTTTACATGCACTAAGCGAATTGGTGAATTGTTTAAGTGCGAAGTGTCAGGGTAATTTCCATACTGATGTTCATGACTCTGGTGATATTACAGTATATTATAATGAATTAGTGTTAAAAACATTTTCATTATCTTCATTGTTATCAGGGGAGCGGATAGATAATTTCTTGCCCAATGTAAAATATATCGGTGAGGGCTATAAATTATCAGATTTCTTCAATGCTATTTCCCACCAGATAATCCCGACATTAGATGTATTGGAGGGGATTTCAGAATACGCAATGAACGATCTCAATATTGAAGCGTTAAAATCTTTGGAAAAAAAACTATTTGATTTTAAATTTAATGTACTTAGTCCATTCTTAAATGATCTCATTTCCTTGAATCTATCGGAGGAAGTAAAGTTAGATTGTGAACGTTGTCGGAATAATTTAACCGTTGACGCTGTTGGTGGCACGGAAAGTGAGACCTCGAATGAAGGATTTTTAACTAACACGGTACTTAAAGGTAATGTAATACAGTCAAACAATGTTGAGCAACTTTTGTACTATGCAAGTAGGACAAAACAACATGTTTTTGATATTTTTGGAACCATTTTTACGAGTGTTATATCCCAATTAGTTGCAGAAACTGAATATTTTAAAAAATCTACTCAGGATTGCAATATTCAGAACCAGCAGCTGTATGTGGAAAATATGGGTGTAATATTAAAGAATTTTAATTTTATGCGATTAAACGATAATACATTTGATTTCTCAAAGTTTGAACATTTATGTAAGGCGCAAAATTCTCCTCCTGCTGCAATTCTTTTTGTGGAGCAAGTAATTAAGAAAGCGGATATAATCCATCTAAAATATCAATCTCTCCGGCAAGATGCGAATTGCATCAATTCAGGGCGAGATGATATGAACTCTCTATTTCCAATGCATTTGAAGGATAGTATTTATCATGTTTCCGCATTATTAGATAAGTACCAAGAGATTCAACAGTCCCTACAACCGATAACGTTATTTTTGAAAACGGGTACAGATAGAACCTCTAGTCCTATTCATAGGACACTTACTTTGTATGAAGGTGGGAACATCATCTATACGTTCTCTTTCCCTCCCTCAACAAGTTTTGATATGTTGCTACGCGAGTATGTATTTAAAGAATCGGTATTTGTTATTGATTACGCCACCAGTGGTTCAGGTATTAATAGCCAGTCTTATAATGAACAATTATTTAATTTAAACAATATCAGCGGTAGTGATTTTTTATTAAAAGCAAAGAAATATTTTAATATCAAAAATATTGGCAATTTAATTTTCGATTAAAATACTCATAACTTGACGGGATGACGGATGTTTTCACGAGCGATAGCATCAAGTAATGACATTGTTAAATTCGTAAGCAGCGAGAATGATTACAATCCACAACTGAGTATATTGGATGTTTTCATTGATTTCTTCATTAATTTAATGGGTGGGGAAACAAAATTTCAGCATTTGAAAAACCTACATCAAGACATTTTCGGCGATAGTACGCCGGAGAAAGTACTACATTCCATGATCGCTCTTAAGCAATATACCCACTCTGATTTACATAAGGATTTTCACGCAGAACTCCTCTTTGGTGATGATTTCTTTTGCACAGGTAAAGCCAGTGTTTGCTTCTACTACAAAAAAGTACGGATTGTGCAAAGTGAACCTATTCATTATTCAACTTTCCCTGAGAGCCAGTTTCATGAGCATTTTTCTATTAATCCTCTATTATTGGGGAATTCAATAGCCAGCTTTTCTAAAGCAACAACTGAGTGGATACTCACTGAGTTTTTGCCAGTACGCTCTGAGCCTGAAGAGCCTATTGAAATGCAAAATATACGATTTGCGCGTTGGTTTAGTGAAAAACTTGAGTTGTTTACTTTTGGTCTTGACTTACTTGATAGAAGAGGGAGGATGCCTAAAGAATTTCAAGTGCAAAAATATATCAAAGTACTCGAAGAGCTCGGCGAAGCATCAAATAGACTCCTCAACCCTATATACTTTTCTTGGATGGATTTCACACAACTAACGGATACGACCAAAACTAATGTGGCACTAGTTTTAAATGATCTGTCTGCTAATATCGCGTCGACCATAGAGAAAAAATCTGCAACGTTTGAGTGTTCCGAGTTCATCGGCCATCGATATATATTGGCTGAGCAGTTAGTTACCCATCTAGGACAGGCAAGGTATTTTTATGAAGGTAAATTTTTCGCTTCGGATTTTGGTACTACGATGTCAATTAGAACAAGAGAAATGCATATTTTTAACACCGCGGTTCGGCTAGTTAAAAATTTCTATACTCAAGGAATGTTTTCTATGAAAATAAATGATGATGTGATTCCACTAATGTATCGTCATGCGGTGGCTAATACGGTTGATATGATCGACATCTATTGTCAGTGTGCGAGTGAGAAGGGGGGGTTTGTTATTACGCTTGAGTCGCATAATAATTTTGACATTGACCATGGTTACTATATTTCGACGCGTGTTTGTCTGCGACATGATGGGGTTTTGAAAAAAAAATTTGAAATCCCCCCTGAATTTGAATGTTTAATTATTCGTAATGTCGCCGGAAAACTTTGTAAGCCTATAGAACGTGGAACATTGTATCGTGTTTTTTATTTGTTGGAAGATGTGACGAGAAATACTTTTTTATCTAAAGTGAGTGACTATTTTTCTCTGTGCGAAATTACTGATACGCAGAGTGGTGGTATTTCATTAAATGATATGTAATATCATCCCGCTTTCGCAGCAAATATAAATTTGCTAAGCCCTCTAAATGCCTCTCCTTTGGCTTAAGTTATACGGTATTCAACCTATTGTTATAGGTGTTATTCCTTTTAATATTTATTTCCTATCATAGACTATGGGGTTTTATATGACAAACGTTAATCATCTTATTAATATGACAATATCTGCTGGGGGGATTGGCACAGTATATTCTATGCGGGAAACGACATCCCCGAAAAGTATTCTTCAATATATTATTAATTTTTTCACCTTCGGGGGAGAGAGGCGTAATAACGAAGCTCAGTATGCACTCTTGGTGGAGTCCATGGCTGAGGCTCTGAGCAAATCAACTTCAGGAGTTGATGGTATTCCTGAAAAGCTCATGATAAATAATATCAATGGGTGTTCAATTTCATTTACGCGTCCTGAAGAAAGCAATGACTCTGGATATGTTAATATTGAGGTTAGAGACGGAGTTTATTGTGAGTCAGCTCAGATATCAACGGATATATATGAACGTGTGTGCAGAACACTTTTATTCAGAAGTGAGTTTAATATACCTCAACACGCAATTGTATTAACAGATAACGGTGGGATGTACCTTAAAGGTGCAAATCTGGAAAAGGTTAATCTTTTCGAAAGAGATCTTTCTTATGCTGATTTGAGTTTCTCAAATATAAGTTATGCGCAGATGACACTTGCTAACCTGTCCCATGCCAACCTTGAAAATTCGAACCTATCAGAGGCAACACTCTTTATGGCTATTTTACACGATGCTAATCTTGATGGGGCAATGTTATCCGGCGCTGAGATGGGGCAGGCTAATATGGCTAAGAGTTCTTTGAAAAAGGCAAACTTATTCGGAGCATTTCTCTCTGATGCTATTTTATGCGATGCTAATCTGGAAAAAGCGACGTTATCTAATGTTGACATGGTTGGAGCCGATCTGTCGAACAGTAATCTCAAAGCCGCCACACTTAGCGGGGCTAATATGACGAGAGCAAAACTTGTCAATGCTGATTTATGTGCCTCTGTTTTATTCGCCACCAATCTGACCGATAGCGATCTGACCAATGCAGGTCTCGAGAATACTGATTTAAGTTATTCAAATTTTACTGGAGCCGATCTATCAAGGGCTGTGCTGAGTAAGGCTAAGATGTTCGGTAGCACAGTGGGTGATGTCATCATTGAGAATACTGTTATGGACAAAAAAACCAGGATATTTTTTTCCAAACAAAGTGATAAATACAATTTCTAAATTTCAGAAAACCATGATTTATTTGGGGGGGTAAAATTTATTTTAAACATGAGGTTTTAGTTAATTATTAAAGGGTTGGGGTTTGTTTTTGGAAGGTGTTTATTATAAGCCATAATATATATTTCTTTTTATCTCGGGCCTTTATCCAGCAAGCTGGTGAGTATTATATCTTTAAAAATACGGTTTTCTCCGTGTTTTTTCCACTTGCTCTACGAGCTAATATTACTCATTTGTGAGCTAAATGCAGAATGAGTAGAACTCTATTGTGTTTTAAGGATAAATAATGCCAATCAATAATATACCTAATCCTGCCGAGATGTGCAGTATCGCCAGATACTGTGCGGGGAACGCCACCAGACAGGAACGAAATATCGTCATCAGTCCCAGTAATGCTATGGAATATATTGTTGATTTTTTTACCTTTGGTGACGTTAAAAAAGAGAAGGCTGGGGTATATGATACATTCGCAAAAGCAATGACAAGTGCGATTCTTCATCGGGAATCCCCCCCTAATACCATACCCCAAAGGCTACCCGTTGATTGTTTCGGCTACACCGTCATATTCACGCAACCGGGAGAACATCATAACCCGATGGGTCCAGTGACCATTGAAATTTGCAAAAGCGGGAACACGGTCTCGACTGAGGTGAATAAGAAGCAGTTTTGCCATATTAGTCTTGCCCTGCTGTTACGCCATAAAGGGAAACTTCCAGCCACTTCGGTTGTTTTAACTGATGAAGCTTGTATGGATTTGCGAGGGGCTACTTTATATAGGGGTAAACTGGCCCTGCTTGATCTTAGCAACGCGGAGCTGCGTTGCGCTGACCTACGTTGGGCTAACCTGCAAGGAACTAATTTGAGTGGAACTAACCTGAGCGAGGCTGACCTGCTCATGGCCGAGCTGAAGGGGGCTAATCTGGACGGAGCTAATTTGAGCGGGGCTAACCTGAAGTATGCTGACCTGAGGGGGGCTAGCCTGCAAAGGGCTATTATGGGCGGGGTTAAACTGGATCACGCCCGGTTGAACGAAGTTAATCTTAGCGGTGCCATGTTGAAAGGGGTTGACTTACGCACGGCCCAGTTGAAAGGGGCTAATCTGGACGGAGCTAATTTGAGCGGGGCTAATCTGAGTAAAGCCGACCTAATGAAGACTAACTTGAGCTACGCTGATCTGCGTAAGGCCAATCTGGGCGGTGCTCATCTGATCGAAACCAACCTGAAAGGGGCTATCCTAAGTGGGGTTTGTCTGACAGGAGTTATTTTTGGCGAAACCGACATGAGCGAGGCTGACCTTAGCGACGTTAATCTGAATTGGAATTATCTGGGAAGAGTGAAGCTGCGTGGGGCCAAGCTAAGCAGGAGTAACCTGAGCATGACTGGACTGGAAAATGTTGATCTGAGCAATGTTATTTTGGATAAGACCAACCTGAGCTTTAGTCACCTCGACGGGGCTAATTTGAGCGGGGCTTCCCTGTGTGCAGTTGAACTGAACGGAGCCGTGCTTAAAGGGGTTAATCTGACCGATATTCAGGATAGCGGGACTTTGCTCTGGCTTCCCAAATGGAGTCGCACAACGCTGGACACCTATCTCAACCATATCAATAACTGCGATAGTGGCAACCTGCTCACCATGATGGACAGCATTGATGAGCAGTACGCCGACGTCAAATTACGCATGGCGCATGAGCTGATGACGTCGCTGAAAAAAGCCGGTGTTAACCTGTCGGATGTCGCGCTGCCCCTGATGGGTATCCTCTCGAAACCGCCGTACACCGATGATGCTGAGATTAACACCTGGCTGGGCAACCTCTGTGAACGCTACCTGAGCCGGTACAATGGGCAGGTCCTTCCAGAAAATGAAGGCGCATTGAATCAGTCGATTGCCTTGTTCTCCCGGCGTCCGGAGCTTATGTCCTCCCATAACGGCACCTTTATTCAGATCATTGCCCAGGCGATGAAAGAAAAAAGTACGTCGGCGATGAAAACTACAGCCGCCGCGCAGTATGAGGCCTACTTACAGCTTGCGTTGGTCAAACCCTACTGCAGCCTGGCGGATTTTGGCGACGGGGAGGGGAAACCCGACTGGGCCGATAAGGATGCCATTAATTTCATTCTTCTTTCTGCTCAGCCCGCCACGGTCAGCGTCATGCTGCTGTCGCAGGCGTCGCTGGAGTCTATGCTGCGGCCCCGATCCGACACGGTATGGAATAACATTTATCTGTACAGGGCACAGAACTGCCTGAGCTTGGCACAGTCCCCTGGGGGGTATAACCTTTTTACCAAGGTGTTTACGCTGTTTAACGCCCCCTATCAGTATATGCAAAAAAACGCGAAGTTCCTGCTGCTGGTGAAGACGTTAAATCTGGGGAGTCTGGAAAACACGTTTGTCTTCGCCACGAAGGTAAGCAGCTCGTCGACGAAGCTGGTCAGTGCAGCAAGTCAAATAGCGCTGGGGTATATTTTTACGCCTAAACTCACGCATTCAACCGGGTCCAAACATTGCGGTCTGAATGCCGCACATTACGAAGAGCTCGTCAGCGCGTACGAGTTAACCTCCGCCAGCGCCGCTGACAAAGGCAAAACGCTGCTGTGTCTGGCGGCGCTGTTTACCAAATACTCCTCCAGCGCCATTTTTGGCACGGAAACGGAGTCGCCGGAGGCGCTGCGCCACTATGCGTACGCGCTGATGGCGAAGGCGCATTCGCTTGATGAGAGCCTTTTAAAAAGGGCGACGTTTACGGACTGGACAAACCGGCTGCTGGGCCTGAATAAGGCCTTCACCTGCACCGCGGTGCTGTCGTACGACATGGTAGAGCATATCAGGTCACGGTTCCCCGCCACGCTGGCTGGCATTATGCCGCCGGCATGGTCATAAAAGCGTTTTAGCCAAATAAACTTTCATTCCTTTGTATTTATAGGATACAAAATGGCGTCAGTTAACATGTTTAATTTTACCGAAATGTGCAGAGTAGCAGAATACTGTTCGGGGATTGCCACCAGACAGGCACTCGATGATTTAACCCGCCCAAGGGGTATTCTGGATCATATTATCAATTTCTTTACCTTTGGGTGTATGCGCCGGGAACTCAGCAGCCCTTACGAAGCGTTTGCGCAAGCCATGACGGAGGCGCTTGTTCAACAGAGCAACTCAGGGTTTTCCCCCTGCAGCATACCAGAGAGGCTGCGCTATGAACCGCCCCGGTTTTCTTGGAGAGTTTTTGAACTCTGTTCACGCTGCCAGATCTTTGCCAGGGTGTGAAGCATAGTAGGCTTTTTCTGCTTCCATCGGCGGGATATGACCGAGACGTTCCAACAGTCTGCGA
>Ga0209847_1000112_pt1 | contig 35902 bp, 31 predicted proteins | sample OrgsoiDNA_201060_FD_185808 | JGI IMG/M metagenome (GOLD analysis project Ga0209847, IMG submission 185808) | Permafrost soil microbial communities from the Arctic, to analyse light accelerated degradation of dissolved organic matter (DOM) -... | ecosystem: Environmental > Terrestrial > Soil >... | reverse complement strand
TGCGTTGCACGTTCAATATCATAAGAAAAGAACTTTTGCAGAACGTCAATCACAAATTCCATTGGAGTGTAATCGTCGTTGTTTAATATAACTTTATACATAGATGGCGGTTTTACCTCATCCTTTAACTTATCCGCCGCTAAATGTTCGAAATTCAGCCAGTCTTGATTCTTACCCATTGCCTGTCCATCACCTTCTGAGGGGCTATTGTGACCAAAATGACAAGGACACCTGTGGTGTTTTGTCTTTAGTCATAACGTTTATCATTCATTTTACCATTTCTTACACCATCATGCCCCAGCACATAAACCTCTCTTTGTTATCGGCGACACTGTTTAAATAATGACCTAATTATTTCAATAGCGTTACCTGCTTCAAAGTTTGGTTATCTGCCCCAAGCCGACAAATGCCGTTCCCTTGACGTCCGGATCAATTCCACTAGAGTGTAATTTCGTGGGCTGAATACCTATCAGAAACGCCTGCATTCAGCGACGTACGGGCATTCGTGCTCACCAGTTGGCTTAATCTTTTCAACTCACCCAATAGTCATGAGAGGGAAGTAGAAGCATGGAGACGGGTACTGTTAAATGGTTCAATAATGCTAAGGGCTTTGGCTTCATTTGCCCCGTTAATGGTGGTGAAGACATCTTTGCGCATTACTCTACAATCCAAATGGAGGGTTATCGCACCCTCAAAGCCGGACAACAAGTCAGCTTCGATGTTCATGAAGGGCCAAAAGGAAATCATGCCAGCCTCATCATCCCAGTGGAAAGTGAAGCGGTTGCCGAACCAGCTGCATAACGCTTATCGTCATACCCTCTTGCTAAAGATTCTTTTCCAAATGCCGGTCTTACATTGACTGGCATTTTTATTTATGGGGGAGAATTGCCTGGGCTTCAAGTCCTGAGGCGGAAAAAGGCACTTATTTGTCAGGTTTAGCGGAGGAAAATTGGCGCACAACGCTACCTTCATTGACATCTGGTCATCCAAAATAAACAGAATCCAAACAATTGTAAGGATTTCTACACCACCAAATCACCGTTGCATTTTGGTTTATTAACCACCTGTTCAAATAGTCTCATTCGGCCTCTCAGGCCCGCGATGAACAGGTACTTAACAATGACAACCCTCGTTTACCCTTTCGAAACCGATAAAAAACTGTCTGGTTTACAACTGCTGTCAGCGCTGGTTTTACATCGACTGGTGCCCGGCAGCGCATGGAACCGAACCCGCTACCGCATGAAGTTTTTGCTGCGCACGCTGTGTTCGCCGCGTCTGACGCTAAGCTTACTCGGCTACGTGGCTCAGCACCCGCAGCGTGATGAGATCCTACATGCCATGCCACCACTGCCCTGCAAACTGCACCGAGTCTATCAATCCGTGAACGTCAGCCGCGAGACGGCGCTGAACAATATTATCGCGCATTATGAGCACCTGACGTCACACGTGCCACCGGCGATAAACCATGCACTCCTGGCGGAAAAGCCTCTGTACATCGCCAGCCTGGAAGGTAAAGAGGGGCAACACTTTAGAATTCGGTTCAACGCCCTCCCCCGGCAGGACAAAGAGGGTGAAGTCTCTTTGGTGTTCACCAATGAAACCGACGAGCCTGTTGCCACGGTGACCTTCTCGTTGATTAATTACCTGGGCCAACCCACGCTGTTCATCGGGGCGATTCAGGGACCTAGAGCCTATGTTGACCATGCTGAAATCCAGCGCGTCACCAAAGCCTGTCACGGGTTGTTTCCGAAACGGCTGATCATGGAAGCGGTAATGCTGGTCGCCGAATTGACCCAAATGACGCAGATCGTGGCCGTAAGCAATGACACCCATATTTATGGGCACCCGCGTTACAAAAAACGTAAGGGCATGATCTTTGCCGATTACGACAACTTCTGGGAAACCCTGAACGGCACACTGGGCGAGGATGGCTACTTCCATCTGCCGCGCCAAATTTCTCACCGCCCGCTGGAAGAGATCGCCAGCAAGCGCCGTTCAGAATATCGCCGTCGTTACCTGCTGCTCGACGAGTTGGAAAAACAGATCCGTCAGGCCTTTTCGCAGAGATAATCGAAAGAAGCTACGCCAACGCGACTTAGTCCGCACGCCCGCGTGCCAGCCATGCTACCCGAGAAAACATCTGCTTCAGCAAAGGCGGCACAGAGCTGACGCCGCGCTGAGACGCCGCCAGAGCCACATCAATCGCCAGGTCCGGTTTTGAAGTACGGTGGATGGCCTTATCGATGATCCGGCGCGGTGACATCGGTACGTTTTCCGGTAACGCCGCGTGCCGACGGTATACCTCTTCAAAACCACCGCGATACAGGAAATGTTCAATGTCCTGCGTAGGCAACGCTGTCAGGCGGTAACGCAGCGTGTCGTCATGGGCTTCAACGTTGCTTATTACCGTGGCGGCATATTTCTTGCCCGCGTCGTCCCCGTCCACTAACACATGCCATTCGATCCCCATCTGTCTGGCAAAACGCAATAACGGCTTCAGCCCGGATTGGGCAAATTCAATCACCTTGATCCCTTCCGACTCAAAATGATAACCGCACAGCCGCGCCAACTGGTTCAGGAGCCACACCTCGGTTTCCCCTTCCACCAGCAACCAGCAGCGGGCAAAAAGGGACGAGGGCCGGTTGAAGCGGATATGAAAAGCAATCCGGCGGCTGTCTTCTGCACTTAGCCCCTGTGGTCCGATGCTGTACGCCGCCACCCGCCCCGATTCGCGCACCAGTCTGCAGATCTGCTCGACCGGCACCAACGACAACAATTCGCCGGAATTGGTGGTGGTAATGCGTTGCAGAGGCAACTGGTCAAGAAGTCCCCAGGCCACCGACAGCATGATCGGATGCAAACGGGTTTCAGGGTCTTCTATCAATAATAGCGGACGAGCATCAGGATGCAGTAGCACAGAGCCTTTCGCCTGCAACAATGTCGAGAACATCCCCAGCAACATGACCCGCATACTGCGGCTATTAGGTTCGGCAATCATCCGGTTGATATTACCCAGTGACCGCCACGCCCGGCGGCTCTCTGCCCTGCCGTATCGCTTTTGCTGCCACGACACACTGTTGTTGGTTCCCTGCTCGGCAAAATAGTGCTCGAGCAGTTGCTGCATGGCCGCCAGTCCGCTGCGCAACTCGCTGTTAGTCAGATTCTGTGGATTGTGGATCAGGCCACGCGTCAGCTCGTCCAGCTCTTTGGCCATCTGTTCGTTATTTTTTGCCAAACGCGGTGCCAGCGTTTCACTGCGTAACCGGCGGATGAAACGCGCATCGCGCAAGCGTAAAACGGGGTTGAGGGTGATAAGCGCCTGAGCCAGAGGATCGATAGTTTGCAGATTCAACATCTGCCCATTGGCGGAGAGAAAGCTGCGCAGCGTCAGTACGCTGCCATCGTCATCCAGTTCGCCTTCAAGGCGGTAATAAATCCGCGTTAGCTTATCGGGGCATTTCACCCATAAAGGAGAGAGCGGATTAAAGCGGGGCGAAGTGTGATGTCCTGCCTGATTTTCACAGAACGTAAATACCACGTGCAGGTATTTGGTTTTTTCCTGCTGCTCTCCCGCCGGGAAGTAAAAATCCTCTTCTTTAAAGCAGTAAAGCTCCGGCTGCGGTGAGAGTAATAGCGTCAGGGCATCCAGCAAACTGGATTTACCCCAGGCATTTTCACCAATCAGTACGGTATTGGTGGTGACCGAAGAAACGCTGTCTTCGTTGAGCGGGCCGGTGATGGATGCCCCCCGCCGCACGGGTTGCGTCAGCGTCAGTGAAAGCCGGTTAAGACCGCGAAATCCTGCAATGTCGATATGTTCCAGATACATCAGACCGCTCCCCTGTGCTTTCCTCTGATATGAGCATGGCGGTAAAAACGCTTATCGGTCAAGCACTCTGCAAGCAGCCTGCGTGTTTAAGCGACTTTACAGTTCGATAACTTTTGGTTAGCGTGTGGACCGCCCATTCAGGATTTTTATCTTATACGGATTCATCTCATGTACTCAGGTTTGTTGATCATTCTTCTGCCGCTGATCATCGGCTATCTCATCCCGATAAAACAGAGAGCACTTCTTCATATCATCAACCGGTTACTGAGCTGGATGGTGTATGTGATCTTGTTCATTATGGGGATCAGCCTGGCATTTCTGGACAATCTGAGCACCAACTTAGTGCTGATATTCAAATACGCCGCCGTCTGTTTTCTGTGTATTTTCATCATCAACTTTGCGGCCCTGTGGCTGCTCGAACGCCGCAAGCCCTGGAAAACCACTCATAAGCAGGAATCCCTGCCGTCACGTCTGAACATGGCGCTGGACTCGCTGAAGTTATGTGGCGTAGTTGTGGCCGGTTTCCTGCTCGGGCTGACCCAATGGCACTGGCTGACCTTTGCGTCTCAGGCCAGCGAAGCTGCGCTGATTTTCCTGCTGGCGCTGGTGGGCATGCAGTTACGTAATAGCAGCATGACGCTGCGCCAGATCATCCTCAACCGTCGCGGTATGCTGGTGGCCTCGGTCGTGGCGGTCAGCTCACTGCTTGGCGGCGCGCTGGCGGCCGTGATGCTCGGCTTACCCGTTAAAACCGGCCTGGCGATGGCCTCCGGTTATGGCTGGTACTCCCTTTCCGGTATCGTGCTGACGGACTCCTTCGGGCCGGTGGTCGGCAGTGCCGCATTCTTTAACGATCTGGCCCGCGAACTGGTCGCCATCATGCTCATCCCGACCTTAGTGCGCACCAGCCGTTCGTCTGCACTGGGTCTGTGTGGTGCGACCTCCATGGACTTCACTCTGCCGGTATTGCAGCGCAGCGGCGGTCTGGACATGGTGCCGCCTGCCGTGGTGCACGGTTTCCTGCTGAGCCTGCTGGCACCGGTCCTGATGGCCTTCTTCTCTGCCTGATTCTCCCCCTGCTGGTCTGCGGACCGGCAGTTTTCAGCCCGCCGAATACTTGCGTTAAATCAACTCTCTCGCACATATTCCAAAAAGCGCTTCAATTTTTGCCTCATCAGTTCTAGGCTCATTTTAAAACACGCATTTAAAATGCAACTTATAAAAGGAACTGATGATGTTTTGTGTGCAATGTGAACAAACGGTCCGCACCCCGGCGGCAAATGGCTGTGCTTATGCGCAAGGCATGTGTGGCAAAACGGCAGAAACGTCAGACCTGCAAGATCTGCTGGTTGCTGTGCTGCAAGGTCTGTCGGCCTGGGCGCTGGCCGCCCGAGGGTATGACATCGTCGATGCTGAAATCGACGCTTTTGCGCCACGGGCCTTCTTCTCCACCCTGACCAATGTGAATTTCGACTCTGAACGCATTGTGGGCTATGCCCGCGAAGCTATTTCACACCGTGAATCACTGGCCGCACGCTGCCGTCTGATGGACCCATCCATCACGGTGGATCACCCGCTGGCGCAGCTGACACTGGCAGGCGAAGCCCTCGCTGAATTACAGCTTCAGGCACAGCAATTTGCACTCAACAGCGACAAAGCGGCGGTCGGTGATGACATTCACGGCCTGCGACTGCTGTGTCTTTACGGTCTGAAAGGCGCGGCGGCCTACATGGAACATGCGCATGTTCTCGGTCAATCTGATGTCAGTATCTATGCTGACTATCACCGTTTGATGGCGTGGCTCGGCACTCAGCCGGCCGATATGAATACCCTGCTGGAAAACGCTATGGGTATCGGCCAGATGAATTTCCACGTGATGGCGATTCTGGATAAAGGTGAAACCGACGCCTACGGCCATCCGGTGCCGACCGTGGTAAATGTTCGCCCGCGCGCAGGCAAAGCCATTCTGATCTCCGGCCATGACCTGAAAGACCTGCAAATGCTGCTCGAACAGACCGAGGGCCGCGGTATTAACATTTATACCCACGGTGAAATGTTACCTGCCCACGGATATCCGCAGTTGAAAAAATATTCGCATCTGGCCGGTAACTACGGCAGCGGTTGGCAGAATCAGCAGATCGAATTTGCCAAATTCCCGGGGCCCGTGGTGATGACCTCCAACTGTATTATCGACCCGAATGTCGGCAACTACGGTGACCGCATCTGGACCCGCAGTATTGTCGGCTGGCCGGGTGTGAAACATCTCGAAGGGGAAGATTTCGCGCAGATCATTGCTCAGGCGCTGGAACAGCCGGGCTTCCCTTATGACGAAATCGAGCAGGAAATTACCGTCGGCTTCGGTCGCGAAACCTTGCTGGGCGCGGCCGATACCGTGATTGATCTGGTGGCCACTAAGCAACTGCGTCACATCTTCCTGATTGGTGGTTGTGACGGCAGCCGTGGCGAACGCAGCTACTTTACCGATCTGGCCCGCGCCGTGCCTGAAGACTGCCTGATCATGACGCTGGCCTGCGGCAAGTACCGCTTCAATAAACTTGATTTCGGTACTCTCGGTCCGTTGCCGCGCCTGCTTGACGTCGGCCAGTGCAACGACGCCTATTCCGCCATTATGCTGGCGGTCAATCTGGCCGAAAAACTGGGCTGCGGCGTGAATGACTTACCGTTAAGTCTGGTGCTGTCATGGTTCGAGCAAAAAGCCATTGTGATCCTGCTGACGCTGCTTTCGCTCGGCGTGAAGAATATTGCCACCGGCCCGACGGCTCCGGCTTTCCTGACGGACAACCTGCTGGCGATACTCAACGAAAAATTCGGTCTGCGGGCCATCAGCTCAGTTGAGCAGGATTTGAAAATGATGTTGCCGGAGTAATACGCGATGAATTTTCCTTTATTTGCCGATCAACCCACGCTGCTGTGTCAGAACCGGATGCAGGTGCATGATATTCTCCGCGAAACGCCCGACGTCTGGACGATTTCGCTGTTCAGCCACGTCCTTTACCCGTACCAGCCCGGCCAGTTTGCGCTGGTCAATACCGGCCACGGCGGTGATGTGCAACGCGCCTATACGCTCTCGTCCACGCCGGGTGTCAGTCGCTTTATCACCCTGACCGTGCGAAATATTGAAAACGGCGCAGGTTCCGGCTGGCTGACGCAGCAGGTCAAACCGGGCGATTACCTGTGGCTGTCTGATGCACAGGGGGAATTCACCCATGCGGGCGAACAGCCACTGTTACTGCTGGCGGCAGGCTGCGGCGTGACGCCGGTAATGTCGATAGCGCGCGACGTGCTGGCTCATCACCCTTCGCAAAGCGTGCAGGTGTTTTACAGCGTACGCACTCCGCAGGACATTATTTTTGCCGCCGAGTGGCAACAGCTGCTGGCACAGTATTCGCAACTTAGCCTGACCATTCTGGCCGAGCATGATGCCCAGCCCGACCAGATCGCCGGGCGTCTGAGTCAGGATCTGCTGCAACAACAGGTGCCCGATATCCGTTCGCGCCGGGTGATGATTTGCGGTCCCGCGCCGTACATGCAACTGGCAGGAAACTGGGCAGGCGAGCTGGGCGTAAAGACGGAAAATATTGTCAAAGAACAGTTTCAGGCCACTGAAGCACCGGTTTCTGACCATGATCAGCTCACCCTTACCCGCCTGACGCCACTTCAACACTATCGCGTGCCGGTCGGCACCACGCTGCTCGCCGCCATGGAGCAGCATGGCATACCCGTGACAGCAGCTTGCCGGGCGGGCGTGTGTGGCAGTTGCAAAACCCACCTGACCTCCGGCGACTATCGCACCACCAGTCAAATGACACTAAGCGAAGACGAGATCGCTCAGGGGTATGTACTGGCTTGTAGCTGTCAGCTTCAGGGCGACGCCACCCTCGCCTGATCCTCTGCCCGTTCATGACTTTTTACAGTCAGGGCGGGCAATTTTACAAATTTACAGATCCCTTGCGCCTCTACTTAGGTATGGTTTAACGCTGAGCATTCATCGCCGTAATCATTGAACTATGATTAACGCAGTTATTTTTGAATACACGGTAAGGATCTAAAAATGAAACACAGCGTAGCGTCATTACTGGCAAAAACTCTTGAGCAGGCAGGCGTCAAAAGGATTTGGGGCGTTACCGGCGACTCATTAAATGGACTGAGCGACAGCCTGAATAAAATGGGCACCATCGAATGGATGGGTACTCGTCATGAAGAAGTGGCGGCGTTTGCGGCCGGTGCCGAAGCGCAACTGACGGGCGAACTGGCAGTGTGTGCCGGTTCCTGCGGGCCAGGCAACCTGCATCTGATTAATGGCCTGTTCGACTGCCATCGCAACCACGTCCCCGTGGTGGCCATCGCCGCACATATCCCTTCCAGTGAAATCGGCAGCGGTTATTTTCAGGAAACCCATCCAACCGAACTTTTCCGCGAGTGCAGCCATTATTGCGAAATGATCACCAACCCGGAGCAGCTACCGCAGGTGCTGGGCATCGCCATGCGCAAAGCCATTCTCAACCGGGGTGTTTCGGTGATCGTATTGCCGGGTGACGTGGCGCTGAAACCTGCACCGGAAGAGGCCACTGCCAAATGGTATCCGCCGCAGTTGCCGGTGGTGCAGCCAAATGCTTCCGAGATGGAAAAACTGGCCGTTGCGCTCAATGGCGCGAAAAATATTACCCTGATGTGTGGCAGCGGCTGCGCCGGGGCCCATGACGAAGTGGTGAAACTGGCTGAAATCCTCAAAGCACCGGTAGTACATGCCCTGCGAGGCAAAGAGCATATCGAATGGGACAACCCTTATAGCGTCGGCATGACCGGCCTGATTGGTTTCTCCTCCGGCTTCCACGCCATGATGAATGCCGACACATTGATCCTGCTCGGCACCCAGTTCCCCTACCGCGCTTTCTACCCGACCGATGCCAATATCATCCAGATTGATATCAACCCAGGCAGCATCGGCGCGCATTGTCAGGTCGATATGGCGCTGGTCGGCGACATAAAATCAACCCTGACCGCCCTGCTGCCTAAGTTGCAGGAGAAAGCTGACCGCAAATTCCTCGACAAAGCGCTGAAGCATTACGCCGAAACGCGCAAAGATCTGGACGGCCTGGCAACGGCCAACGATAAACAGGCGATCCATCCACAATATCTGGCACAACAAATCAGCCGATTTGCCGACGCCGACGCGGTGTTTACCTGCGACGTTGGAACCCCGACCGTCTGGGCCTGCCGCTACCTGCAAATGAACGGCAAACGCCGCCTGATTGGTTCGTTCAATCACGGTTCTATGGCCAACGCTATGCCGCAAGCCCTGGGCGCACAGGCCATCGACCGCAACCGGCAAGTGGTAGCGCTGTGTGGTGACGGCGGGTTCACCATGCTGATGGGAGATTTCCTCACGCTGGCCCAGCAAAAATTGCCGGTGAAAATCATTATTTTCAATAACAGCGTGCTGGGCTTTGTGGCGATGGAAATGAAAGCCGGGGGTTACATGACCGACGGCACCGAACTGAAAAACCCGAACTTTGCTGCCATGGCAGAAGCCGCCGGTATCAAAGGTATTCGCGTGGAAAAATCCTCGGAGGTGGATGCCGCATTGCAGGATGCTTTCGCCTATCAGGGTCCGGTATTGGTGGATGTCGTCACCGCCACCGACGAGCTCGCCATGCCACCGCAGATAAAATTCGAGCAGGCCAAAGGCTTCAGTCTGTACATGCTGCGTGCGGTGATTAACGGCCGTGGTGATGAAGTGGTGGAACTGGCGAAAACCAACTGGCTGCGATAACCCAGACGGCGCTATAGTGGAGGATGACTACGGGGCATATTGCTTCTTTTATTGCTTAAATATGTTGCCCGTATTTCCTGCACTTACATTCACCCAGCAGAAGGAAACCGACGTTGATCGATTTACGCAGTGATACCGTAACGCGCCCGAGTGCGGCAATGCGTCAGGCAATGGCCTGTGCTGAAGTCGGCGATGATGTTTACGGTGATGACCCGACCGTCAACGCTTTACAGGAGATGGCCGCTACGCTTACCGGTAAAGAAGCCGCGCTGTTTTTACCCACCGGCACCCAGGCCAATCTGGTGGCGCTGCTGACTCACTGTCAGCGCGGCGAAGAGTATATTGTTGGCCAGAAAGCGCACAACTATATGTATGAAGCAGGGGGTGCCGCCGTGCTCGGCAGCATTCAGCCGCAGCCGCTGGACATGGACGCCGACGGGTCAATCCCTCTGGATAAAGTCGCAGCTGCCATCAAACCGGACGACATTCACTTCGCTCGCACCCGTCTGCTCAGTCTGGAAAATACCCACAGCGGTAAAGTCCTGCCTTTGGATTATCTGCAAAAAGCCTTCGCCTTCACCCGTGAAAAAGGTCTGGCGCTGCACATTGATGGCGCGCGTATCATGAACGCTGCCGTCGCGCTGAATGTGCCGCTGAGCGATATCACCCAATACTGTGACTCCCTGACTATCTGCCTGTCAAAAGGGCTGGGTACGCCGGTCGGTTCTCTGCTGTGCGGCAGCAAAGAGTATATCCACCGCGCGAACCGCTGGCGGAAAATGACCGGTGGCGGTATGCGTCAGGCGGGCATTCTCGCGGCAGCAGGCATCTATGCGCTGGAAAATAACGTCGCACGTCTGCAGGAAGACCACGACAACGCACGCTGGCTGGAACAGCAGTTACGCAATATTGGTGTGGAAATCGCCGAGCCGGGCGCGCAGACTAACATTTTGTATATCAGGCAAGATGCTGATCTCGCTGCTAAAATGGGGCCGTGGATGCGTGAGCGAGGCGTCCTTATCAGCGCCGGTCCGCTTACCCGCGTCATTACACATATCGACATCAGCCGCACTGACCTGCAGAAAGTGGTGTCGTTGTGGCAGGACTTCCTGCACCATCACGCCTGACAAGAGTTCTGGCGGCACACTTCGGCAGCTAAATACGCCCCGATGTGCCGCTGGTTTCCACTTCTTTCCCCCTCAATGAGCAAAATGGATGATGCCTGCTTCAACACGTAACGGACGGGTAGTGGTGCTCGGTGCCAGCGGTTATGTTGGCCAACACCTGACGTCTCATTTAAGCCAACAGGGCTTTCAGGTTACCGCTGCCGCCCGCCGTCTCGACTGGCTGCAACAGCAAAAGTGGCCCAATGTGCGCTGCTGCTTTGCAGATGTTTATCAGACTAAAAGCCTGAAAGAGGCCTTCGACGGCGCCGAGGTTCTGGTCTATCTGGTTCATGCCATGGCAGAAGAAGATGACTTGCTGGAAAAAGAGCGTCAGGCGGCGCAAAACACATTGCTGGCGCTGAAAGGCTCCACCATCAGGCACATCGTTTATCTTGGTGCCATGCAACCTCATGAGAGCCAATCGGCACATCTGCAAGCCCGAAAACTGACGGGTGATTTACTGCGGATGGGCGATATTCCGGTCACCGAGCTGCGTGCAGGTATTGTGATTGGTGCCGGCTCGGCCGCTTTCGAAGTCATGCGCGACATGGTGTACAACCTCGCCATCCTCACGCCACCACGCTGGGTGCGTTCCAAATCGTCGCCGCTGGCGCTCGAAAACCTGCTGACCTATCTCAGCGGCCTGATCGCCCTGCCTGCTGAATCGCACCGGCAGTTTGACGCGGCAGGACCGGAGTACATCAGCTATCAGACCCTGTTCGAACGCTTTATCGCCATCAGCGGAAAACGCCGCTGGCTGGTGCCTGTTCCGCTGCCAACGGCGATGATTTCAGTCTATTTCCTCAGCCTGATCACCTCGGTGCCAACGCCGCTGGCCAAGGCGCTGATTCAGGGACTGAACCATGATTTACCGACTGACAGCGCCGCATTGGAAGCCTTAATCCCGCAGGAGCTGATTCCGGTTGAAGAGGCTATCCGCCGAACGCTGGCGAAAGAAGAACAGCAGGTTCTCGACTCGTCTGACTGGCACTACGACGCCGATGCCCGCGCGCGTTGGCGGCCAGGCTACGGTTATTACCCGAAACAAGCCGGTTTTACCCTTGAAACCTCAGCCTCTAAAACCGCGTTGTGGCAGATCGTGCAGCAACTGGGGGGGAAAGAGGGCTATTTTTACGCGAATGCGCTCTGGAAGTTGCGCGCACGGATAGATGACCTGATCGGCGGGCGCGTGGTCTATGGGCGACCGCCGCGGGACTCGTTAAAAATTGGCGATAAAATTGACGGATGGAAAGTGATTGGTCTGAAACCGCAACGGGAACTGTCGCTGCTTTTCGGCATGAAAGCGCCAGGGCTGGGGCGTCTGACGTTCACCATCACCGACCACGGTGAAAGCCGCAGTATCGATGTTCGCGCGTGGTGGCATCCGGCCGGTTTCAGCGGTTTGCTATACTGGTTCAGCATGATGCCTGCGCATCAGTTTATTTTTCGCGGCATGGCTAAACGTATCGCGAGCCTGGCACGGCAAAAAGATCGCTGCGGCCGCTGATAGCGGCTCATTTAGCGCGCAGTCGCACAGTTTCAGACAAGCAGACATACCTTACCCATTGCAACCCGCACAATTTCACGAAAGAATGGCACCCTTCTTGCTGAGGGGTGTCAGGCAGACCGTCAGCCCCAAAAAAAGCCTTGGAATTGATCTACTAATGAAGGTACTTGTTACTGGCGCCAGCAGCGGTTTAGGCCGCAACGCGGTGGAATTTCTGCTCAATAAAGGCATCAAAGTCAGGGCGACAGGCCGTAATGCCGCCATGGGACCCCTGTTGCAGAAAATGGGTGCTGAATTTATTCACGCCGATCTCACCACGCTGGTTTCCGCCCAGGCGAAAGCCCTGCTGGCCGATATCGATACGCTGTGGCACTGCTCCGGGATGATTGCCCCGTGGGGCAATGAACAGGAGTTCGAACTGGCTAACGTACGCGCTACCCGGCGGCTGGGTGAGTGGGCTACAGCGTATGGCGTCGGAAACTTTGTGCATATGTCCTCTCCGGCGGTTTACTTCGATTTCCATCACCATCGCAATATCAAAGAAGATTTCCGCCCACATCGCTATGCCAACTCGTTTGCCCGCAGCAAGGCGGCGGCTGAACAGGTGATAAGCACGCTGGCGCTGTCAAATCCGCAAACTCAGTTCACGATCCTGCGCCCTCAGGGGGTATTTGGCCCGCATGACAACGTTCTGTTGCCACGCCTGCTGCAGATGCTGAAATACAGTGGAACGCTGATGCTGCCGCGCGGTGGTGAGGCACTGGTGGACATGACTTATGTAGAAAATGTGGTGCAGGCCATGTGGCTGGCATCCCAGGCGCCGATCACCGAGTCGGGGCGTGCCTTCAATATTACCAACCAGCAACCCCGCCCGCTACGCACACTGGTGCAGCTCCTGATGGATGCGCTGGAGATGAAGTACCGCATCCGTTCGGTGCCCTATCCTTTGTTAGACATGATGGCGCGCGGCATGGAGAAAATCAGCAAAAGCTCTCACAAAGAGCCGGTGCTGACCCACTACAGTGTCGCAAAACTTAACTTCGATTTAACCCTCGATACCCAACGTGCACAGGATGAACTGGGCTACCGCCCGTTGGTGTCGCTCGATCAGGGCATCATCCGCACCGCCAATTGGCTACGCGACCACGGCCGCCTGCAAGGCCTGCACGGCGTCGGGCCACATCGCGACTGACCCCCTTCTCAGTTCCTGTCCGGGTATTGCTGTAACAGCGCGCTGACGATGGCGTCGGTTTCAGCATCGGCTTCACCACGATAATCCCGGGGTCTGAAATGCATCTGGAACGCAGCAATCACGCGGCGTTGCTGGCTGGCCGTCATGTTGTCGGCCAGTGGATAACCGTACTGCCCCAGTTTAGCCAGAAGAGTCGAGGTATCCACCGTCTGATGCGGGTCGCGTCCGGCCAGGTTTACCTGTACCCGATGTGCATCTGGCCATGCGCCAATGCCGCGCTTCGCCATTTCCTGCCAGGGAAAGAGCGGCCCCGGATCGTCCTTGCGTTGCGGCGCGATATCGCTATGCCCGACGACATTGCGCGGCTCAATCTGATAGCGTGCGATGATCTGTTGGCTCAGCGATGCCAGCAGGTCAATTTGCGCCGGCGGGAACGGATAGAAACGTTTGCCGAGCAAATGCTTGCTATAACCCTTATTTTCCAGCTCGATACCGATTGAAGTGTCATTCAGATTATTACGCCCGCGCCAGCCGCTGGCACCGGCGTGCCATGCCCTTTCTGACTCAGGGACCAGTTGCCAGGCCACCGGTTTACCCTCTTCCACCGGCGGGCTGGCTGGGATCAGATAATGCGCACTGACATGTTCATCGGTAAGCGTGTTTAATGCGTTGCTGAAATCTTCGGCGGTGTAGTGAATCACCAAAAAACGCACGCGCGGGTCAGCACCCTGTGCCTGACGCTGACTTTCCAGCCGGTAGGGAAGAGCATTTCCTGCCGGCGGCGATGACTGGCAACCCGCCAGCATCAGTATCCCGGTCAACACCGCGCACATGGCGTGAAGTCGCCGTCTCATAGCCAAAGTAATTGAGTTGAAAATTGCATAAGTATTCCTTATCAGTGGTCATCCACTAGAAAAGCTTGCCCCGAATGACCTGGCAGCCAGTATAGCGCAGGCCATTGCGCCTGATTTCGCAGCGCACCATGCAGCAATTCAAATCGGTTTTATACTGTATGATAAAGAAAGTCATGGTGAAAACGTTCAATCTTTCAGTAAGGAAAACGATGAAATATAAAACACTTGCCGCCGCGATCCCTCTGGTGCTGACTCTGAGCGCTTGTACTACAGTCGATCCCGTATTTAAGGACATTGGCACGCGGTCCGCGCCATGCGTTGACGGCGGCCCGGACACTGTAGCGCAGAAATTTTACGACCTGCGAATTCAGAAAGGCGGCATGGGCATGCCCAATAGCAGTCAGCTGGCTGAATACCGCCCTTACCTGAGCACCGGCTTGTATAATGAGCTAATTAAAGCGCAGTCAGGGCATAAAGTAGATATTGCCGCCACCCCGAATGAAAAATCGGGCGCCCGCGATGGCGATGTGTTCTCAAGCCTGTTTGACGGCCCGACGTCAGCCACTGTAGACAGCGCCTCCACCATTCCGAACACAGATGCCCGTAACATCCCTCTGCGCGTTACAATGTCGCGTGAAAAAGATAACGCCGCGAAATCCACCTGGAAAGACGAAGTGTTAATGGTACGTGAAGGCCAGTGCTGGGCCGTTGACGATGTGCGCTACATGGCTAACCTCGACTTCGCCTCCAGCGGCTCTCTGCGTCAGGTTTTGGAAAATCAGTAAGTTTGCATAACGTCAGTCGGGCCCGCGTGAGCGGGGCCTGACTTTCGCTGCGTTAACCGAACTGCAACAATATCTTGTGCTATCCTTTAGGGCTTACACCCCTCATTCATAAATTTTAACCCGCGATCGTTGCATAACTATGCTACGGAAGTTACCATCTGCGGCATCAATGGCTATTCACTATTTGCGCATGAGTATTCAACTTAATAGCATCAACTGCTTCTACGGCGCGCATCAGGCGCTGTTCGACATTCAGCTCGACTGCCCTGCCGGAGAAACACTCGTGTTGCTCGGGCCAAGCGGTGCGGGGAAAAGTTCTCTTCTGCGGGTGTTAAACCTGCTGGAAATGCCGCGTTCGGGCACCTTGCAGATAGCCGGGAACACCTTCGACTTTACTAAGAAACCTGACGAAAAAGCGGTGCGTGAACTGCGCCAAAACGTCGGCATGGTATTTCAGCAATACAACTTATGGCCGCACCGCACGGTGCTCGACAATCTCCTTGAAGCGCCCTGCCGTGTGCTGGGCCTGAGTAAAGATGTCGCCATGAAGCGTGCTGAAAAACTGCTCTCCCGCCTGCGTCTGACAGATTATGCCACCCGCTTCCCGCTGCATCTTTCCGGTGGCCAACAGCAACGCGTGGCCATTGCCCGTGCGCTGATGATGGAACCACAGGTGCTGCTGTTTGACGAACCGACCGCCGCGCTGGACCCGGAAATCACCGCCCAGATCGTCAGCATCATTCGCGAACTGGCTGGCACCGGCATTACTCAGGTTATCGTGACCCACGAAGTGGAAGTGGCGCGTAAAACCGCCAGCCGCGTGGTGTACATGGAAAACGGTCGCATCATTGAACAGGGCGATGCCACCTGCTTTACCCAGCCGCAAACCAAAGAGTTTGCCAGCTATCTGTCTCATTGATCTCATTGATGGTTAATACGGAGTTTGCGATGAAAAAATTATTAATTGCTGCTGTTCTGGCAAGCGTCAGTTTATCCGCCAGCGCGGCTGACACTATCCGTTTCGCGATGGAAGCCTCTTATCCTCCGTTTGAATTCATGGATTCCACGAATAAAATGCAGGGCTTTGATGTCGATCTGGCTAACGCCATGTGTAAACAGATGCAGGCAGACTGCACCTTTACCAACCAGGCCTTCGACAGCCTGATCCCAAGCCTGAAATTCCGTCGTTTTGACGCGGTCATTTCCGGCATGGACATCACCGAAGATCGTCAGAAACAAGTGGCCTTCACCGATGCTTACTACGATAACTCCGCCATTTTCATCGCTGAGAAAGGCAAATTTGCCGACCTCGCCGCGCTAAAAGGCAAACGTGTCGGGATGCAGAACGGTTCAACCCACCAGAAATTCCTGATGGAAAAACACCCGGAAATCACTGCCGTGCCTTACGACAGCTATCAGAATGCCGTGTTGGATCTGAAAAATGGCCGTCTTGACGCCGTGTTCGGTGACACCGCCGTCGTTAACGAGTGGTTGAAGCAGAATCCCAATCTCGCTGCGGTTGGCGACAAAATCACCGATAAAACCTACTTCGGCACCGGTCTCGGCATCGCTGTTCGCCTGAACAATACTGAACTGTTGACTAAAATGAATGCAGCCCTGGCGAAAGTGAAGCAAGACGGCACTTACCAGACCCTGTATTCAAAATGGTTCCAGCAATAAGTTTTGCAATCAATGAATGAACTCCAACCTTTAGCCAGCGCCGCCGGGATGACCGTCGGCCTTGCCCTTTGTGCATTAATCCTCGGCCTGTTTCTGGCGATGATTTTTGCCGTTTGGGAATCCGCACCCTGGAAACCACTCAGTTGGCTGGGTACCGCCTGGGTCACTGTCCTGCGCGGCTTGCCGGAAATTCTGGTGGTGCTGTTTATCTATTTTGGCTCATCACAATTGCTGGTAGTACTGGCCGATGGCTTCAACATCAATTTCGGCCTGTTCCACCTGCCGGTAAAACTGCCTATCGATAACTTCGAAGTCAGCCCGTTTGTCTGTGGGGTGATCGCGCTGTCACTGCTTTATTCTGCCTACGCGTCACAGACGCTGCGTGGCGCACTAAAAGCCGTACCGCAAGGCCAGTGGGAGTCAGGTCAAGTATTGGGCATGAAAAAAGCGGCGATTTTCTTTCGTCTGATCATGCCGCAAATGTGGCGCCATGCCCTGCCGGGCCTGAGTAATCAGTGGCTGGTATTGCTTAAAGATACTGCGCTGGTGTCACTGATCAGCGTCAATGATCTGATGTTACAAACCAAGAGCATCGCCACCCGGACTCAGGAGCCGTTCACCTGGTACATGATTGCCGGTGGCATTTATCTGATCGTTACCCTGTTCAGCCAGTTTGTTATCAAACGCATCGAACTCCGTACCACCCGCTTTGAACGGAGTGCTTCCTGATGTGGGATTACTTACCTGAAGTCATGAAAGGGCTGCACACCAGCCTGACCCTGACCGCTGCGGCGCTGGTCGTTGCCCTCTTGTTGGCGCTGATGTTCACCGTCGTGCTGACGCTGAAACTGCCGGTGGTGAGCCAGATAGTGAAGGGTTACATCACGCTGTTTACCGGTACACCGCTGCTGGTGCAAATTTTTCTGCTCTATTACGGCCCTGGGCAGTTTCCCTCCATTCGGGAGATCCCGTGGTTATGGGAAGTGCTGTCGCAGCCGTGGCTCTGCGCGATGTTTGCGCTGGCGCTAAACAGTGCTGCGTACACCACGCAACTGTTTGCGGGTGCGATGCGGGCCATTCCGTCGGGCCAGTGGCAGTCGTGTGAAGCGCTTGGGATGTCAAAAAAACAGTCGCTGCGCATCCTGTTGCCTTTCGCCTTCAAGCGCGCACTGTCGTCCTATTCCAATGAAGTGGTGCTGGTATTTAAAAGTACCTCGCTGGCCTACACCATCACGCTGATGGATGTCATGGGCCACAGCCAGTTGATGTATGGTCGTACCTACGACGTCATGGTGTTTGGGGCCGCTGGGGTCGTTTACCTCTGCGTCAACGGCCTGCTGACGCTGATGATGCGCCTGATTGAACGCCGTGCACTGGCCTTCGAACGCCGCAACTGAGCCATTGTCTTTAAAGACGCTAAGCTGAAAAGGCGACCTTCGGGTCGTCTTTTTTATGCGCGGGAAAAAGTATTTTCCACACAAAACTTGCGAGACATCTCGCATCCCTGCAACAACACATTCAATTTTCATAAAAATAGAGATACACGTCACATAAAAACAGGTAAAAGGCTCATAGAATGATTTCCCGTAAATCCTGAAGGATCACACCTCATGCATTCCCGTTTCTCTGACGCATTCGCCACACTGCCCGCCGCTCTTCAGACCGCACTCGAACCGTTACTCCGCCGTGACGATTTCCCGGCTATGCTGACCGCCGCGCAGGTTGCCGACGTCCGTGCGCAAACCGGTTTGGATGATGATGCACTGGCATTTGCATTGCTACCGCTCGCCGCTGCCTGTTCCATTACGCCAATTTCGCATTTCCACGTCGGTGCCGTCGCCCGTGGGGTTTCAGGGAATCTTTACTTCGGCGCTAACATGGAGTTCAGCGGCGCATCCATGCAACAAACCGTGCATGCTGAACAGTCCGCCGTAACTCACGCCTGGTTGCGCGGCGAAGCCAAACTGGCTTCCATCACCGTCAACTACACGCCGTGCGGCCACTGTCGCCAGTTTATGAATGAACTCAACAGCGGTACTGAGCTGAATATTCATCTGCCGGACCGCGACGTCGCGACACTTGGCGACTACCTGCCCTACTCCTTCGGCCCGAAAGATCTGGATATCGCCACGCTGCTAATGGATAAGGTCGACCACGGTTACACCCTGACAGAGACTGATGCCCTGACCCAGCAGGCGTTGCAGGCCTGCAACCAGAGCCATGCGCCTTACAGTCAGTCGCACAGTGGTATCGCACTGGAAACCCACAGCGGCAAAATATTTGCCGGGCGCTATGCTGAAAACGCCGCTTTTAACCCAAGCCTGCCGCCGTTACAGGGCGCGCTTATCCTGCTGAATCTTTCCGGCGAAGACTGCCTGAAAGTGCGCCGCGCAGTGTTGATTGAACGCGCACAACCGCTGGTCAGCCAGCGCGATGCCACCCGTTCAACGCTGGCCGCGCTGGGTTGCAATGAACTTACTGCCCTGACATTGTAATTTCCCGCTAAACACATTGACGGGGGCTTCTTCGCCGCTGCCCGTCAATGCACCCTGATTTGAAATCCTCCGTTGCCATTGTTACCCTTCCCTGCAGAAACTCGATACAAATCACAAATTCCCGGCCTTTCGTCATAGACTGATAACAAATACTGTACATATTTACTTAATCTCTTAGGATCAGCTTCCTAACATAGTGAATACTAAGAAATCAGCCACCCGCTCCGAGAGCCTGAAGAGTAAAATCAATGGAACTTGAATACGAGAGTAAACGCCCGCTGTATATCCCCCATGCAGGCCCTATCCTGCTGGAATTCCCGCTGCTCAATAAAGGCAGTGCCTTTACCGAAGAAGAGCGCAGTAATTTCAACCTGCACGGACTGCTGCCAGAAGCCGTTGAAACGATAGAAGAACAAGAAGAACGCGCTTACCGCCAGTTTCAGGATTTCAAAACCGATATCGATAAGCATATCTATCTGCGCAATATTCAGGACACTAACGAAACTCTGTTTTACCGCCTGATTGACTCCCATCTCAGCGAAATGATGCCGGTGATTTACACCCCGACCGTAGGCGAAGCCTGCGAACATTTCTCGGACATTTATCGCCGCGCACGCGGGCTGTTTATCTCTTATCCGAACCGCGCCCACATCGACGACATGTTGCAAAATGCCACCAAGCAGCACGTTAAAGTGGTCGTAGTGACCGACGGCGAACGTATTCTGGGCCTTGGCGATCAGGGCATCGGTGGGATGGGCATCCCGATTGGTAAGCTGTCGCTCTACACGGCCTGCGGCGGCATCAGCCCGGCTTACACCCTGCCGGTCGTGCTGGATGCGGGCACCAATAACCCGCAACTGCTCAATGACCCGCTTTATATGGGCTGGCGTCACCCGCGCATTACCGGCGACGAATACTACGATTTCGTGGATCAGTTCATTGAAGCCGTCAAAGTACGCTGGCCGAACGTGCTGTTACAGTTCGAAGACTTCGCACAGAAAAATGCCATGCCGTTGCTGACCCGCTACCGCGACGAACTGTGCTGCTTCAACGACGACATTCAGGGCACGGCGTCCGTGACGCTCGGCAGTCTGATTGCCGCCTGTAAAGCAGCGAACAGCCGCCTGCGCGACCAGACGGTGACCTTCCTCGGCGCCGGTTCCGCCGGTTGTGGCATCGCCGAACAGATCATTGCCCAAATGAAATCCGAAGGATTGAGCGAAGAAGAGGCGCGTGCACGGGTCTTTATGGTGGACAGATTCGGCCTGCTGACCGACAAACTGCCTAACCTGCTGAATTTTCAGAGTAAACTGACGCAAAAAAGTGCCGACCTGAGCATCTGGGGGCTGAACAATGACAGCATCTCGCTGCTGGATGTGGTTCGTCATGCCAAACCGACCGTGCTGATTGGCGTATCAGGCCAGCCGGGGCTGTTCACCGAAGAGTTGATCCGCGAGATGCATAAACACTGCGCCCGCCCGATTGTCATGCCGCTGAGCAACCCGACGTCACGCGTTGAGGCGCAACCGGCCGATATCATCAACTGGACCGACGGTGCGGCGCTGGTCGCAACCGGCAGCCCATTCGCGCCGGTGCATTACAAAGGTCAGGTCTACCCCATTGCCCAGTGCAACAACTCCTATATTTTCCCGGGTATTGGTCTGGCGGTCGTCGCTTCGGGTGCAACCCGCGTCACCGATGGCATGCTGATGGCCGCCAGCCGCGCGCTGGCCGAGTGTTCACCGCTGGCGACCGACGGCGTAGGTTCTCTGCTGCCAGACGTTGACGATATTCAGGGCGTATCAAAATGCATCGCGATGGAAGTGGGTAAAGCGGCACAATTGCAGGGAGTGGCCATGGTGACCTCAGAAGATGCGCTGTCTAAAGCCATCGAACATAACTTCTGGGCACCGCAGTACCGCGATTACAAACGCACCTCCTTTTAACTGAAGGAGATTTTGCGTCATAACGTGTCCGGGCCAATGTTAAAGAATATTGGCCCTTTTTTATCTGCAAAATGCAGCGCTGATTCCAAAATCTGGAGTAATTCACTGAAAAACGCTGGATATTTCCGCGAAGCCCCGCGATCGCGCTTTGTGCTTATTGCATGGTTCTCACAGGTCAAGTAGCCTTGAAATCCTGGTTTCCGGCTATTAACTTCCACACAGGGCACAACCATGTTTAAAAGGCTCCTCTTAGGCTTCACCGGCATCATCATTCTGATGCTGGTTGTCGCTATTGGGCTTGACCGATGGATGAGCTGGAAAACTAAAGATTTTATCTATGATGAAGTACAGGAATTACCGCACCGCCAGGTGGGTGTGGTGCTCGGCACGGCGAAATATTACCGGGCTGGCGTTCCGAACCAGTACTACCATTACCGCATTCAGGGTGCCATCAACGCCTATAACAGCGGCAAAGTGAAATATCTGCTGCTCAGCGGTGATAACGCCCAGCAAAGTTACAATGAACCTATGACCATGCGCCGTGACCTGATGGCAGCAGGTGTTCCGTCTAGCGATATCGTGCTCGACTACGCCGGGTTCCGCACGCTGGACTCCATCGTGCGCACCCGCAAGGTGTTCGACACCAATGATTTCATCATCATCACCCAGCGTTTCCACTGTGAGCGTGCACTCTACATCGCGCTGCATATGGGCATTCAGGCGCAGTGTTTTGCCGTGCCATCACCGAAAGATATTATGACCGTGCGGGTGCGCGAAATTTTTGCCCGTCTCGGTGCGCTGACGGATCTTTATATTCTTAAACGCGAACCCCGTTTTCTCGGCCCGCTGATCCCTATCCCTGCCGTACAACATATTCCCGACGACGCACAGGGCTACCCAGCGGTGACACCAGAACAGCTGCTGGTATTACAACAACGCCTGGCCGATGAGAAAAAAGTCGCCGAAGAAAAAGCCGCACAGCTCAAAGTGGCCGCAGAGAAAGCGGCAGCAGACAAGGCAGCGGCAGCAGAAGCCGCCCGAATTAAAGCCGAGCAGGACGCCCGCGATGCCGAGCAAGACGACACCGAAGAGGTCACTCCGGCTCCGGCGCCTGCTATTCCAGCCGTTCCCGGTAGAAACCCGTTCTCACAGACACGGCCTTTCACCCATTGATATGAAACACCAAAGGGCGCCGGGGCGCCCTTTGGTTTATTTACCGACTCTCAGTGCTGAAATAGCGCTTACTTCTTCTTGGCGTATTTCAGTGAATCCAGCGCCACAGCGAAGATAATGATCGAACCCTTGATGATGTACTGCCAGTAAGGGTTAACGCCAATGTACGTCAGGCCGTAGTTGATGACGGTGAAGATAAGTACCCCGGTCACCACCCCCGCAACGGAACCTACCCCCCCGGCGAAAGATACCCCACCGACCACACAGGCTGCGATGGCATCCAGCTCATACATAAAGCCGAGGTTGTTGGTGGCACTGCCGATACGCCCCGCTTCCAGCAGACCGCCGAAGGCATAGAACACGCCGGATAAAGCATAAATCATGATCAAGTTTAACGGTACGTTAACGCCAGAGACTTTCGCCGCTTCCGGGTTACCGCCGATGGCGAAGATGTTTTTACCGAAACGGGTTTTATTCCACAGTACCCAGACGAAGCCAATAGCCACCAGCGCGTAGAAGGTAATATAGGAAATCTTCAGGCCACCCAGGTGGATAAAGCCCTGTGCGAAATGCGAGAAGCCCGGATCAAAACCAGCTACCGGTGAGGAACCCACATAGTCGTAATACAGTGAGTTAATACCGTAAACGATGATCATGGTGCCTAAGGTCGTAATAAATGGCGTTACGTTCAGATACGCGATAATAATACCGTTGAGTAAACCGATCAGTGCGCCAATAATACAGACGGTCAGAATAACCAGCGGAATAGGCACAACGTCAAGGCTCGGGAACACCTTGTTAACGTTGTCCATCGCTTGCAGCATGGTAGCCGCAACCACCGCAGCCAGACCGACCTGACGCCCGGCTGACAAGTCGGTCCCCTGCGTCACAATCAGACCCGCTACGCCGAGTGCAATAATGACGCGCACGGAGGATTGGGTAAGAATGTTACTTAAGTTGACCAGGCTGAGGAAACTTGGATCCTGGATAATAATAATTGCCAGTAATACCAGCAACACCACATAAATCCCGCCCTCTTTTAAATAAGTGAGCAAACTTTTCTTATTTAATGCTTTCATAATAAGAACCCTTAAAAATTAGAGGTGCAAGGATGCAAGGCGTAAGATTTCATTCTGCGACGTTGTTTTTGTGTCAACAATCCCCGCAACCTGTCCATTGCTCATAACCAATATTCTGTCTGTAATTCCCAGAAGTTCTGGCATTTCGGAAGAGATAATAATGATCCCTTTCTCTTTTTTCGCCAGTTCGGTGATTAACTGATAAATTTCAAACTTAGCCCCAACGTCAATACCACGCGTAGGTTCATCCAGCATTAAGATCTCAGGCTGCGTTAATAACCAGCGGCCAATGATCACTTTTTGCTGATTGCCGCCAGAGAGCGAACCAATACTGGTACGATGCCCTGGCGTTTTCACTCTCATCGCATCGATAACCCATTGGGTATCGCTTTTCATGCGACCGACATCCAGCAAGCCCATTTTATTTTTGTAATTACGGATATTCGAAATCAGCGAGTTAAAGCCGATATCCAGATACGCATAAATACCGGTAGAACGGCGCTCTTCGGTGACCAGGGCAAAGCCGTGGTTAATGGCTTCGTTGGCGCTGTGATTATTAATTTTCTTGCCATGCAGCTTAATGGTACCGGCCACTTTCTCGCGGATCCCAAACAGGGTTTCCACGATATCAGTACGTTTTGCACCGACCAGACCGGCAATCCCGAGAATCTCACCCTTGTGTAAATCAAAGGAGATATCACGGATGGAAGGCTGGCGCAGCGACGTCAGATTACGGACTTCAAGAATGACCTCTCCCGGTACATTCAGGCGATCTGGAAAACGCTGGCTAAGAGAACGGCCCACCATCATGGAGATAATTTTATCCATGTCCAGGCCTTCAAGCGGCTGGGAAATGATCCACTGACCATCGCGCAGAATGGTTATTTCATCGCACAGCTGGAAAATTTCTTCCATCTTATGAGAGATATACACAATGCCGCAGCCACGGTCTTTCAGCTTGCGGATAATAGTAAACAGATGGTTGACCTCTTTTTCGGTCAGAGAAGAGGTCGGCTCATCCATAATCACGATTTTCGCGTTATAGGAGAAAGCTTTGGCAATCTCGATCATCTGCATCTGTGAAACCGACAACTTACCCACTTTTTCGCGCGGATCGATCTCAATATCCAGCTCGTCGAAAATGGCTTTGGTGTCTTGGTACATCTTGTCATGATCGACAAAGAAGCCCTTGGTCGGATAACGCCCGAGCCACATGTTGTCCATCACGGTACGCTGTAACACCAGGTTTAACTCCTGGTGAACCATCGACACGCCCTGTTCAAGCGCTTCTTTCGAACTTTTAAAATTGACTTCCTGCCCCTGAAAAAGAATGGTGCCGGAATCTTTGCTGTAGATACCAAACAGGCATTTTAATAATGTGGATTTTCCCGCGCCATTCTCGCCCATCAGGGCATGAATAGAGTACGGGCGTACTTTTAAATTCACATTATCTAATGCTTTAACGCCAGGAAATGATTTATTGATGCCACTCATTTCCAGCAAAAACTCACGCTGTTGCTCGCTGTTTTTATCAGACAATATTATGTCAGGGCTGTTCATATCGGCCATAGTTGTACCAGGCTAAAAATAAAAAGAAACTGAGTTATTAATTCCTGACATCGTTAAAACGACCGGTCAGCGAACTGACCGGCGTTTCCGACATAACGTCCTGTTAGCAGGTATTAACGTCGTTCAACCTATAAGCGAAAAACATCTTTCACTTTTATTACTTATTAATGCCACTGCTTAGCTATATATTTAGCTATTTCTTATCAGCCCAACTTTGTGCCTTTCGCCATAAAAGACGGGTCTTTACTTAACAAAGTTAGAAAGATTGTCTTGATCTACTGCCACGTAAGGAATACGGACGACTTTGTCTTCAATTTTCCAGTTGGTGCCTTCAGCTGCTGGTTTACCTGCTGCCAGGTTTTTCGCCAGATCAAACGTCGCTTTAGCCTGATTGGTCGCATCGTTTAGCACGGTACCGGCCATTGCACCGGATTTCACCAGCGCCAGCGCTTCTGCCAATGCATCCACACCGAAGACTGGAATGCTCGACTTGTTGTGAGATTTCAGTGCTTCTACAGCGCCCATTGCCATCGCATCGTTGTTGGCGATAACCACTTCGATTTTGTTAGCGTTTGGACCCGACAACCAGGCATCCATCTTGTCTTTCGCCTGTGCGGTATCCCACATGGCGGTATCAAGTTGCAGCTGCTGGGTTTTCAGACCTTCTTTACCATTCAACGTACTGATGACGTACTTGGTACGGGCTTCGGCATCCGGGTGGCCCGGCTCGCCTTTAATCAGCACGTATTGGATCACGCCGTCTTTGTTCAGGTCCCAGGCTGGGTTCGCTTTCCAGTGTTTTGCAATCAGTTCGCCCTGGATAACGCCAGACTCTTTAGAGTCAGTACCTACGTAATAAGCCTTGTCGTAGCTGTCCAAATCTTTACGGGAAGGTTCTTTGTTATAGAAAACAACAGGAATGCCAGCACCGCGGGCTTTCTCAATAATGACCGGGGCCGCAGCCGGGTCAACCAGGTTGATTGCCAGCGCCTTAACACCCTTCGCCAGCATGACGTCGACCTGGTCATTCTGGGTGGACTGGCTGTTTTGCGAGTCATTCATCAGCAGTTGCACATCTGGAGAAGCTTTTGCATCTTTATCGATGGCTTTGCGAACTTCTGACATGAAGTTGTCATCATATTTGTAAACGGTGACGCCGATTTTTGTATCGGCAGCATGCGCGGCAAAACCAAACATCATGCTTGCAGCCAGAGTCGCCAGGGTGAAGACCTTCTTATTCATTTGTATCTCCGGTTATGTAGGGTGTTACAGAATTTGGCACCGGCAATCCCTGCGGGAGCAGTGCGTCCGCGCCTCGACAATCGTGCGGTGCCTGCCTTCCTTGACGTCTGACTTCCTGACTCGCTGTGAAACCTGTCCGTACGTTCGGACTAAAACTAATTCATATAGAAAACGCATGAATCATAATGGCGCCGATGTTAATAAACTGTGAAAGTTCTCACAGATTGAAAACGGTTACACACCGTTATTTAATCAATAAGTGACGGGTGCCACATTTTGCCAGGGTGCAACCGAATGGCGCCTGACCAGCGTGGGCATAAAACAGTGCGAAACCCCTGCTACCAGCTGGTTTGCGGCCCCCTGAAGCGCCAGTTCAGTGGCTAATGTCGCCATAGAAACAATTGGATAGCGAACCGTCGTTAATTTCGGGCTGGTGTAGCGCGCAATCGGGATATCGTCGAAGCCAACCAGTGAAAAATCCTGCGGAACATTGATACCGTTTTCTTTCAGCACCGCCAGCGCACCCGCTGCCATCGCATCGTTGTAAGCAAAAACGGCGCTCAGATGCAGGTTGCGGCCTAATAATTCAACCATCGCCGCTTCTCCGCCCTGCAAATCCGGTGACCCCTGCGCCCGCCAGCTGTCTGGAGGTGACTGACGTGCCTGCGTCATTGCCCCTGACGTGTCCGCCGTCATCGCTGCCAGATATCCCTGATGGCGCTGCAATTCGTCTTCAATTCCATGGTTCGAACCGATGTAACCGATACGCTTATGCCCCTGCGACAGTAACAAACGCGTGGCCATTTCCGCGCCGACGACATTGTTGAGACAGACGCAGCGATGCTCATAACCGGCGATCACGCGGTTGACCAGCACCATACCCGGCACTTGATCGAGAAAGCGCGCAAGCTCAGCATCTCCTAACGCTTTTGCATGCACTATCAGCGCGTTACAGCGCTGTCTGATCAGGACTTCTATCGCATTGCGCTCTTTTTCTGCCTCATGATAGCTGTTACCAATCAGCACATACTTCTGATGGCGCTGCGCGACCATATCTACCGCTTTAACCAGTGCACCAAAAAAAGGGTCGGAAACGTCCATGACGACGACACCAATGGTGTCGCTGCTTTGCGTTGCCAGCGCCTGTGCGTTGGCATTGGGCCGGTAACCCAGCACGGCTACCGCCTGCAACACCTGTTCGCGGGCCTCTTTGCTGGCAATGGCGGGATTGTTCAGCACACGCGATACCGTCGCGACCGACACACCGGCCAGTTTGGCTACATCACGAATGGTGACCATAGGCCGCTCCGTGTTCTGACGGTGCAGGCGTTACGCGAGCCGCATCGGCCCGAAAGGAATAGGGAGGAAAACTGAGGGATAACGCCCAGGTGGTGATAAAGGACCTCAAGTAAGGCCGCAGTACAGTGATCATGGTGTTTCCTGTTTTAGTGTAACGATCGGCTAACTCTGCACGACCGCTATCCTAAACGCTTTGCGAAAACACCTGCGTGAATCTCGTCACAGGAAAGAAAACGTTTACATACAATTTTGCAACGTCTCTCTCAAATTCATTATTTTGATGAATATCAGCCCTGCGTTTTTAACTCCACGCCGGACGCCCTGACCGTCAATTTTCGCCACACCCACTCCACCGGTCCCTGCTGGAAATATCGCAGCCAGGCCAGTGTCACCAGCAGGTTAATGGCCCAGACCAGGGGAACCAGCGCCAGTAATTGCAGCCGGTCGAACTGCTGGTAGAAACCGAAAATATTGAAGAAAGTGGTGCAGATCAACGTCTGTAACAGGTAGTTGGTCAGCGCCATGCGTCCGACCTGGGAAATCCAGTGCACCAGGCGCAGCCGAGAAAGCGCAGGCCAGAAACCATAACAGAGCGCGAGATAGCCTACAGCCTGCATCAGACCGCCTATTTCACGGGGTGCCTGCAACAAAAAACCGCTCCAGCGGTAGTCCCAACCGAGATGCCATTGCAGGTAAATCGCCGGAATTTGAATCAGCAATGAAAACGGTAACAGTAGTGCGGCCAGATGCCGGTAGTGACGCAGGCTATAGCCGCCGCGTAACCAGGTGCTGCGCATCAGCCCGGCCCCGAGCAACATCGCCCCGGCCAGTTCCCAGCCATACTGCACGCCAATCGCAATCAGACTTGATGAGAGCAAATCCAGGCGGTTACGGATAGCTTCCAGTCCGCCTTTCAGTTTCCAGGACTGTTCATATTGGATCTCCGCCGGACCGGGCAGCCAGAAACTCCCCGGCTTGGGTGTAGAGATAAATCCCAGCATCAACAGCACCGCCACACCGATCAGATAAAGCACGATGCCGGTGTGGATCAGCGACTGACTGCTGCGCCCTTCCCTCACCATCCGCCAGCACACCAGCCCGATCAAACCATAGGAGAGCAGAATATCGCCATCCCAGAAAAAGGTGGCGTGGAGCAGACCGCACATCACCAGCAACGACAGACGCGACTGGATCCAGTGTTTACCCCGGGGCAACAGCAGATAAATACCGCCACCAAACAAGATGGCAAACATCATCAGGAATTTGCTCTGCGCCAGTGCGTCGAGAATAGCCCAGGTCCAGGCGTCGCGGAGTGATGGTTGACCAGCAAATGCCGGGTTCAGATAGGCCGCTTTCGGCAAAGCAAACGCGCTGATATTAAGCAGTAAAATACCGAAAATGGCGATGCCACGGGCAAAGTCCAGCGTGGCAATACGTGGGCGCATTCCTGATGTTCCTTTCTGGAATTGAGGGGGATTTCTAAGAATAAATCAAAAAGGGGAAGACGACATCCGAAGTCACTGGCGTGGCAGCAGCAACGCAACAGCGAAAGCTGCTGCGTTTTCTGTTACTAAGAGTGGCGCACTGTGCGGAGAAATTCCTGACGCGTATTCTGGCTGGATTTAAACAACCCGCCGAGCGACGTGGTGGTGGTGGCGCTGGTGGCGTCACGGATACCCCGGGCTTTAACGCAATAGTGAACGGCGTCAATCGACACGGCCACATTGGTGGTACCCAGCAGGGTTTGCAACGCCAGCAAAATTTGCTGGGTCAGACGCTCCTGCACTTGCGGACGTTGCGAGAAGAACTGCACGATGCGGTTAATCTTCGACAAGCCAATCACTTTATCTTTCGGAATATAGGCCACGGTAGCTTTGCCATCGATGGTCACAAAGTGATGTTCACAGGTGCTGGTCAGCGTAATGTCACGCACTGTCACCATTTCATCCACCTTCATCTTATTCTCGATGACGGTGATTTTTGGGAAGTTGGCGTAATCCAGACCGGAGAAGATCTCATCCACATACATCTTGGCGATGCGGCGTGGCGTTTCCGTCAGACTGTCATCAGTGAGATCAAGATTGAGCAACTGCATGATGCCCGTCATATGCTCCTGAATCCGCTGTTTACGCGTTTCATTATCGATAGGCAAGGGTTCACGCAGTGGGGTTTCCAGACCACGGGCCATTAATGCCTCATGGACCAGAATGGCTTCTTTACTCAATGTCGACATATTTTCTCTCCGGCAGCTCCCGCAAATGTAGTCAATTTGATGCAGATCACACCAAATTGAGGTGGCTTACTGTAGTGGAGAGCGGATCCATAATCCAGTGATTGTGTTTCATGATGAATGAAATAGCTGCAAGTTATCATTGCAGGTTTGCCACCGGGCGGCGCACGACCAGCGCCCCGGCAATAATAAACCCCACCAGCGCGACATACAGCGCCGGTTCCAGACGATGAGTCAGCGACGTCGAGACCGCGGATAATATTGGCCCGCACAGCTGACCAATGGCATAGCCGGTGGTCAGCAAACCCGCCAGATAGCGGCTGTGATTAGGCGCCAGCTCGCGGCCATATTGCAGGGCCAGTTGAACGACGCTGAGGAAGCCACCGCCGACCAACAGCGCGCCAAGCACCAGCCCGGTTACGCCCGGCACCACTTCAGCACACAGGATCCCCAGCCCCTGCGCCCATAACGTCAGCGCCAGACGCGTATGGCTGGTCAAACGGTGGCGGGTCAGGATACCGATAACAATCCCAATCACCGCCGCACCGCCAAATACCGGCCAGACAAATTGCGCGAACAGGCTGTCAGGAAAACGAGCATTCGCCATCTGCGACAAAAATGTCGCAGGCAGAATATAACCAAAGCCGGCCAGGCTATAACTGAGCACCAGACGTTTGAGCGCTGGCGTCATTTTCAGCGGCTCCGCCACCACGTGAGCGCGGTGTAACTCTCCTTTGCGCGGCAGATTCACACTGATTAAGGCAATAAAGATCAGCGCCAGCACGCCATATACGGCCCACGCCTGCGCGGAACTGAGCTGCAGGCTATGAATGCCCACCGCCAGCATTCCGCTGAGAAAAATCCCCGCACCCGGCCCGGCAAACACCGCCGCGCTCATGGCCGGACGGCCATAGTGCATCAGCCGCTCATTACACCACGCGGCCACCATCACCATCGCCCAGCCGCTGGTCCAGCCAATCATAAAGCGGATCACGCTGTGTAGCACTTCACCGGTCACCGCTGCTGAAAGCAGCGTCAGTACCACTGCGCCCCATACGCCCAGCCACAGGCGGCGCTCCAGATGCCGGGTAGCACGCATGGCGTCAAAAGCCCCGCACAGATACCCAAGATAATTCACTGCCGCCACCAGCCCGGCTCCGGTCAGGGTGAACTGATGTTCAGCTATCATTAAAGGCACCTGCGGCGTGAAGGCAAACCGCCCGATGCCCATCGCCACCACAAAAGCCAGAAAACCACTTAATGCAATACGAAATGCCATAACCGCTCCGCCATGAAGAAACTGAAACGCAACATATAAGAAACAATGAATAAACATACTCAATGCAACTGTACGAAAACAGTGAATTTCTCTCTTTCCCCAGCAACAGGGTTAAAAGAATGTTGTGGTCATGATGCAGCAAAGATACAATCACGAAAACTGAATAATAATCACCAAGTTCTTTCCTTTTAGAGAACAGCACACTTTCTAGCCCCGGAGAACAGATAATGGATCTCACCCAACTGCGGATGTTTTGCAGTGTGGCCGAAACGGGATCGCTGGCCCGCGCCGCTGAACAACTGCACCGCGTACCGTCGAACCTGACCACCCGCCTGCGCCAGCTTGAGCTGGAACTCGGCACCGATCTGTTCATCCGTGAAAAACAGCGCATCCGCCTGTCGGCGATGGGTCACAACTTCCTCAACTATGCCCAGCGCATTCTGGCGCTGAGCGATGAAGCCATGAGCATCACCCATGCCGGTGAACCGGCCGGGAGTTTTGCGCTGGGTTCCATGGAGAGCACCGCAGCCACCCGCTTGCCGGGCCTGCTGGCGGCTTATCATCAGCACTATCCGCAGGTGGCGCTGTCGCTCACCACCATGACCTCCGGCGAAACCATTGATGGTGTACGTTCCGGGCGTCTGGCTGCGGCACTGGTCGATGGACCGATCGACTTTGACGACATCAATGGCTGCATCGCCTTTCGCGAGCGCATGGTGGTCATCTCCCCGCTCGGTGAATCACCGCTGGAAAATCCGCCCGGTCGCCCCGGCCATACCGTTTTCGCCTTCCGCCCAAGTTGTTCGTACCGCTCCCGCTTACAGGCGTGGATAAAACACACCGGCCTGTCGGTCACTAACACCATGGAAATTCAGTCCTACCATTCGATGGTGGCCTGTGTCGCCAGTGGTGCAGGCATTGCCATGGTGCCGCGCAGCGTACTCGAGCAACTGCCCGGCCACGAGCGCGTGCAGGTCAATGAAATCCCTGATGAGTTCGCCGATACGGCCACCTGGCTTATCTGGCGACGTGATGCCTTCAGCCCCAATGTACGGGCACTGAAAGAATTGATAATCGTACAAAATGACGGCGTCGTGCCGTTGCTAAAACACCCGATTGCCGGTGAAAACCACCCGGTGATGAATTCAGGAGCACTACCATGAGCACCAATATGAAAATGATCAAAACCCGCGCGGCAGTTGCCTGGGGCCCTAATCAGCCGTTGTCCATCGAAGAAGTGGACCTGATGCCACCGCAAAAAGGCGAAGTCCTGGTGCGCATCGTGGCGACCGGCGTGTGCCATACCGATGCCTACACGCTGTCCGGCAAAGACCCTGAAGGTGTCTTCCCGGCCATTCTTGGTCACGAAGGCGGCGGCGTGGTGGAAGCGCTCGGTGAAGGCGTCACCAGCGTAGCCGTGGGCGACCACGTGATCCCGCTCTACACCCCGGAATGTGGCGAGTGCAAATTCTGTAAATCCGGCAAAACTAATCTGTGTCAGGCGATCCGCGCCACCCAGGGTAAAGGCCTGATGCCCGACGGCACGACGCGTTTCTTCAAAGACGGCAAGCCGATTTTCCACTATATGGGCACCTCGACCTTCTCCGAATACACCGTGGTTCCTGAGATCTCGCTGGCGAAAATCAACAAAGAAGCGCCACTGGAAGAAGTCTGCCTGCTGGGTTGTGGCGTCACCACCGGCATGGGTGCGGTGATGAACACCGCCAAAGTACAGAAAGGCGATACCGTGGCGATCTTCGGCCTTGGAGGCATTGGTCTGTCGGCGATTATTGGCGCGGTGATGGCCGGTGCGGGCCGCATCATCGGGATTGATCTCAACACCAGCAAATTCGATCTGGCGCGCAAACTCGGTGCCACTGATCTGATCAATCCGAAAGATTTCGATAAGCCGATTCAGGACGTGATCGTCGAAATGACCGACGGCGGCGTGGATTTCTCTTTCGAATGCATCGGCAACGTTAACGTGATGCGTTCCGCACTCGAGTGCTGCCACAAAGGCTGGGGCGAATCAGTCATTATTGGCGTGGCCGGTGCCGGTGAAGAGATCTCCACCCGTCCGTTCCAACTGGTCACCGGTCGCGTATGGCGCGGTTCAGCATTTGGTGGCGTCAAAGGCCGTTCGCAGTTGCCGGGCATCGTGCAGCGTTATCTGGATGGCGAATTCGCCCTCAATGACTTTATCACCCACACCATGCCGCTCGAACAGATCAACGAAGCCTTTGATTTAATGCATGAAGGGAAGTCAATTCGCACGGTTATTCACTTTAATAAATAAGGAATTCTGGCGATGAGCAGCTCGATAGAACTTCTCGAAGAACACCGGATGTTTGGCGGCTGGCAGCAGCGCTACCGCCATACGTCCGGCAGCCTCAATTGCAGCATGACGTTCAGCATTTACCTGCCCCCGCCGCGCGATGATAACCCGCCGCCGGTGCTTTACTGGCTGTCAGGGCTAACCTGCAATGACGAGAACTTTACGGTGAAAGCAGGCGCGCAGCGCATCGCCGCTGAACTCGGTCTGGTACTGGTCATGCCGGACACCAGCCCGCGTGGCGACAACGTCGCTAACGACGAAGGTTACGATCTGGGCCAGGGCGCCGGTTTTTACCTCAACGCCACTCGTTCGCCGTGGGCCGAACATTACCGCATGTACGACTATGTGATTGATGAACTGCCCACGCTGGTTGCCGGGCATTTCAGCGTCAGCGACAAGCAATCGATCTGCGGACACTCCATGGGTGGCCACGGCGCACTGATGCTGGCACTGCGCAATCCGCAGCGCTTTCGCTCGGTGTCCGCCTTTGCGCCCATCGTCAATCCGTGTCAGGTGCCGTGGGGCCGCAAAGCCTTCAGTGCCTACCTCGGTGAGGGTGAAACCCAGTGGCTGCAATATGACAGTTGCCATTTGCTGAGCGCCCTGCCGAAAGATCAAAAACCGTTCCCGATTTTAGTCGATCAGGGCGATGGCGATCAGTTCCTGGCCGATCAGTTACAGCCGTCAAAACTGGTGGAGATCGCCCGTCAGCGCGGCTGGCCGTTACAGCTGCGGGCGCAGCCGGGGTATGATCATAGCTATTTCACGATAGCGACGTTTATTGAGGATCACCTGAGGTTTCATGCAAGGTGGTTGCACGGTTAAGGTCAAGGTCGTGGGCTCGCCGCCCACACCGGTAAACCTTGGGCTGCCGCCCAAACTGGCCTTAAGAGGCGCCTATCGCCGCGCCTCTTAAGAATCTCCGGCTCTTTTAAAAACAGCAGCTACGCTGGTCACAATGGCCGTGTTTCAGGAATTTCTGTTATAGCCGCAAACTCCGCCGCTGCGCGGTACTCTCAGTTCGGGCTTCAACCCGCGTAAAAAACCACGCGGTTTTGCGCCTCTCCCTCGACGTCGTTTTGAACGCGGCCGAGGCTTTTCTAAATTCAAAATCCAGACTGTGTTTGTTTTTAAAGATGTGTGGGCCGCATTCAAAAATGACGCTGAGCAAGTGGTTCGAGACCTGAGGCTCGAACCCGCAGCGAAGGTACCGCCTAAGCGGCGACATTTTGCGGCTATCACGATGGTACCTGAAACACGGCCATCCCGATTCAGCGATAGCGCGCAGTTAAAAAACGCAGGATTCCAAAGGAGGTTCGTTTAAACCTCCTTTGGGCCAGTGTGGGCGGCGAGCCCACGACCTTGAATTTGAATTTGAATTTAAAGTTGAATTTAAAAGCGGCATTTGGGCCGCCCCAAAAAAACCTCACCCCTTTAGCTTGGGGTCAAGCGCATCTCTGAGCCCATCGCCTAACAGGTTAAACGCCAGTACTGTCAGGAATATCGCCAAACTTGGGAAAATCGCCACGTGTGGCGCCATCACCATATCGGCGCGGGCTTCGTTGAGCATCGCACCCCATTCTGGCGTCGGGGGCTGTGCGCCCATGCCGAGAAATGAGAGGCTGGCGGCGGTAATGATTGACGTGCCGATGCGCATGGTGAAATAGACCACAATGGCCGAGAGCGTACCGGGCAGGATGTGGCGAAACAGGATGACAGCGTCCGATGCGCCGATGCTGCGCGCGGATTCAATATAGGTCTGATGCTTCAGCACCAACGTGTTGCCGCGCACTAAGCGAGCGAAAGCCGGGACGCTGAAAATCGCCACGGCGATAATCACGTTCGACATACCGTTACCCATCACAGCAACCACCGCGATCGCCAGCAAAATGCCGGGGAAAGCAAACAGCACGTCACAAATGCGCATGGTGATACGATCCCACCAGCCTTCGTAGTAACCGGCCATCAGCCCAAGTACTGTGCCAATCGCTCCGCCTAATACGACGGACAAGACACCTGCGGCTAATGAGATCCGCGCGCCCATCAGGATACGGCTGAAGATATCCCGCCCGAGAGAGTCGACGCCCAGCCAGTGCACCAGCGAGGGCCCCTGATTGAGTCGGTCATAATCAAAATAGTTTTCGGCATCAAACGGCACCAGCCACGGGGCAAGCGCGGCTATGGCTATCATCAGCAGGACAAAAACGCCCGCCGCCATCGCGATATGCTGTTTGCGAAAGCGTCGCCAGAAGGCTTTCCATGGCGTGCGCACCGTCTGTTTTTGTACCGACTCCGCGGTCATTACCGGCATCGACGCCAGCACGGCATTTCGCCGCCAGTTTTTCATGCGCTTGCTCACTTGTATCGGATTGAAGGGTTGATGACCGCGTACAGCATGTCCACCAACAGGTTGATCAGGATGAATTCCAGCGAGAACAGCAGCACTTC
>Ga0209847_1000110_pt1 | contig 35936 bp, 32 predicted proteins | sample OrgsoiDNA_201060_FD_185808 | JGI IMG/M metagenome (GOLD analysis project Ga0209847, IMG submission 185808) | Permafrost soil microbial communities from the Arctic, to analyse light accelerated degradation of dissolved organic matter (DOM) -... | ecosystem: Environmental > Terrestrial > Soil >... | reverse complement strand
GAAGCGATGAATAATATTTTCATTATTTTTATCTTCCTTGATGGATCAGCGTCGATTGGACGCGATTTGATGCGCGGGAAAGATATCAGCCATCGTATCGGCACACACAGTCATTTCTGATGCCCATTGAATCAACTCGTTTTCCAGGCGCATCCCAGTGACCGCTTCTGGCCGAGGCTGTGTAAAAACGTTTTTGAGCGCGACAGGTACTCAAAACCGGACTGAAAATCGCGCTCCTACGCGAAATCCACATCTGCTGACATGCCGATAAATTTCAGATTTAACGTAGACGCGCACACTTCAATTTTGGCGAAGCGTTTTTACACACTCTGGGCCGATTGCAGTCCTTCGTGACAGGCAGCTATCGACCCTAAGCAGCCGGTTAGATCCCATGGATGTCAGACAAATAGCTTAAGCGCTTACGGCATTCCCAGGCTGGTGCTTGAGAGGGTAACCTGAGCACCTTTCCATCTGTGTCGTACCGATATGGACATCAATCTACTGACCGAATCCATGCTTGGCCACTGGCGTACTCCCTCGGGTGTTCGGCAATGCGAATTCCAGTTCGGCAGCCGATTGATTTACGTCCAGCACCACGATAACGAGCCACCTCACGTCAGGATCGCCGCCGCGCAACGCGTGGTCAAGGCAGCGTGGGATGACTTGCCCCAGGCACTCAAGTTTGCCGAACAGCACTGTAAAGCACAGATGCCCGAACTGATGTGGCTGTATGAAACCCATATGCCGTGGGAGTCTCCGTTGTTCGTGTATTCGATCCACTTCGATCTCGACAGGCCTTACCCTAGCTATGCCATTTCCAAGAACCCTGACTTCGATTGGGATTGCACCCTGATCAACGAAGATGAACTGTGCCAGGATCACAGCGTTTGCATGGAGCAATATGAGCCAAGGGATGACTTTTGGATTTACGTCAGGCGTGTTGGTTTTCAGCAATTCGAGCTTGAGGACTAGCTTGGCAATTAACTGCATCCCCCCAGGCCCCTGAACCGCCCCCTGATTAGAAAGGCACTCGGGAGCCTCCGCTTCTGGCCGAATGCTACGTGTTGCGAAGGACTGAAATACTTTGTTCGTTGGCCTATAGCAGTTAAGCCCCACCACTGTCCAAGTTGTTCGGCAAGCTTGGCCGGGGAGTTAGGGCCATTTGGCAAGGTTATGAAAAACATTTTGGATTGTGACTATGAATGAAAATATTGAAACGGTACAACGGGTACTCTGTTCAAGATTGGGTTTCGATTTTTATGGATGCGATCTCAATCATAAAGTTGGAGTCTCCCTTAACATCAAGGATAGGGTGCGCCCCTTGAACGGCATGAGAATCAAGCCCGAGTTGGGAACATGTGGTTGGTATATATGGGCTGGAGAGGTGCTTTCTAGCGCTTCGGATTTTTTTGTTCCTTTGCATGTCTCGCATGTTGAAAATTGGGAACCTCTATTGCTTCCTTATTTAGGGCTTCCACCTGGATCAAGGTTTCTCATCACGGAGCAATACGAGGATGTCTGGTACGACGCCAAGCTTCTTATCAGCTGATGGGGGAGGATCGAGAGGCGTCAGGAAAAAATTAACTGCTGAAAAGCCTGATTATTCTTTCGTGACATATTTACTTTTGCCCACTTGTTGAGGGCGGAAGTAAATCCAAATGACAACTTCGTTGTTGGTCTTGGTCTTACGGGCCTACCGGGAAAGTTTACTGGCCTCGACACCAAGCGCTCGGTGTTCTTCCTTGAACACGTGGGTGAGGGCATTGCCCAGCCGAAATATACGAACGGGTTGAGTAGTCCCGCATGCCAGGTCTAAACGTCAGATTTTGACCGTTAGCGAATGGGAGCTGACCGTCTGCTTCCGACCGATTGTGTTGAAAAAGTCGGTCCTTCCAGACTGCCCGCGTGCTGACTGCTGAAAACGCCTTTTTTGCGCGCAGCTACGCGAAATCTGAGCCCGGAATCCTCTGCTTAAAGTAAAGATTTCAATCTGAAGCGCGTACTTTTCTGCCGTGGAAACCATGGCCGACTTTTTCAACAGAATCGACCCATTGCAGTCATTGGTAACGCTGAAGGGTGGTGATGGAGCAGTGGCTTGCGTCGGCGGGGCACAAACTCAATATGCCTCACCTTCATCGCCTTCAATGGTTGCGGCAAGGGCCTGCGCAATTTCCTTGGCTTTTGCGATTGCTTCATCGCTGTAGACGAAAGAAATCACGCCCCTGCGGTAATCAAAGAGATACTTTCGCTGCGTGAGAGGAGACGTCCAAAATGCTGAGTTTTTTTCGCTGATTACAATGGTTTGACCTGTGCTGGGATTTCTTCGAGCAACCTCGTTTTCTAGTTTCAATGATGGGTCATTCGCACAGAGCGATTGCCATTCTTTAAGAGTGATTACGCTTTCTTGTGCTTTGGTGCTGTCCGTTCTGACGATGTGGATTTCATAGGCCATAGGCGTGATTCTCAGACTTGTGGCTGGACCTGGAGAGTTTGTAACGCTGACGTTACCAGAAAGACGGCAACGATAATCTTGATCAAAGTGACGGACTACCGGCGTGAAGCAGACTCAGTGGGAAGGATTGGCTAAAGCGGCAGGCGAGGGGCTGCTTCTGGCCGTTCTCTGCCGGTCCTATGTACAAAGCCTGCTGGTCAAATCCGATGCAATCATTCCGGCGTTGGGGATGGGGATGATGTTCCAACCGCCAAGTTCATCTGATCGTAGAGGAATGATGTGTGAGGCGGATCTGGAGGAGGTCTACTGCCGACGCTCACCCACCTATGACTTGATGAAGCCTTACCCATACAGGTGCTGCGCATGGGAGCGTGACAGGGGATCAAATGATGCTAAAATGACATCATTTTCGATAAGGTTTTTCTGTGCGGCGAATTATATTATTGCTTGGCATGGCAGCCATCGGCGGGTGCATCAGCCAGCCAGTGACGCTGAGCAAAGATACCGTAAAGGCATACGACGTTTTTCTGGCTCAGCCTGTGGTTACCGATACGGCATTCCGTGAGGGGGACAGGTTAAGTTTCCAGCTTGTTGCACCGAAAACCAAAGCACAGCCTCAACGTTTTGTTGTGCAATTAGAAGCGTCTTGCAGCGTACCGCAATTGAGCGCCGCGTATATGGACGTTCCGTATGGCCGGATTTATGTAAATCGAAAAGAGGGGACGTACGTGGGGGTACAGCCCCTGCCTTCATCGCTTAATTCCGGATTCACAAAGAACCCAAGTTTCGTTCAAGCATGTTCTGAGATATCGCAATCTGACTGGCGAATCGTAAAAAAGACGGAGAATGATCGATGGCTAATGCTTGATAGGCATAGCATCAAGAAGCAAGGCTCGGAAACGCTGTTTTGGGGAGCCTATGATAATAAGGAAGTACTGATGGATGCAGTACGCGGCTTGTCTCCCTCCCAAGTGCGCGAGCACTATGCCGTCGATTGCACCAAGCAAACATTTCGCCGGTTGGCCAGTTATGATGTTGATATCTTCAACAGTGTTGCCGATGGTGAAACTCCGGAAAATCCTGTGGCTAAGCTTGTAGCGGAAGCTAATGATGATAATAAGCTGTTGTTCAAAACACTGTGTATGGGTACTGAACAACTGAAGGAGCTACCAACTTACAGTCCGCGTTATAAAATACTTGATGTGGCCGCCCAAAATAGGATTGACGCGCCAATTCTTTCTGCAATCAACGCTCTCAATCTGCAACCTGTAACCAAGAAACTGACATACATTGCATTGAGCGAGACACCAACCAACAAGGGTGCGACTTCAGTTTCCTACGAAGAGAGCTATTTCACCACAGATTTGGTCAGTGGACAGGTCGCTGTCGATCTACGTAGAGAGGCCTATCAGACTCATAAAATTACTTGGCGAGGGTTGATTAATCTAGGTAGTAAAACCACTACGTTTCAACGTAAGGTGAGTACCTATAAAATCAACAGTTTGAATTTTTCCGGAGATTGGCAGCATATGCCCGTTGGCTCTCTATTGAGTTACACTGCTCAGGGGGAGCTTGGCCGTTCTGATCAACGCTCGCCCGTCGCTATAGTCTTCACGGTTGAATGCACTGTAGGGCGCGAGATTAACGCAAGCGAACTCCATGCTAAACTCAGTGGTATAACCAAGGAAATGGGGTGTATTACTAAATACGAGAAACATCGCGCGGCCTATAAAATTTACTACTTGGCTGACTATGGCTATTTTTTAGATTTGGACAATAATGAAGATATATATTCCAAGAATGAACTCCGTATTTTGAGCGTTCACTGAGGATGGTCTGAAGTCGTCATGTATTTCTGTCGACTTCATCCCCCGCCGATTTTGAAAGCGCCGAATTGATCAAAGACGATCAGGCCGACAGGTGGTTCGCGAGCATAAGGTGGTTCAAGCTCTGGACGACCTAGTGGTTGTGTCTCCCACAAGCTGCTCAACCCCATGACTGCGATCTCAATGCTTTAAGGAATGATGCAAAAGGCTTTCAGTTCCGAGGGTCAACATACATCGCGTCGTATTTTCCAAGGCCCTAAATACCATGCAGCAAGTGGCGAGCCGTATGAATACTCTACTAGAGGATTTGCTGTATACCTCCAAAATCGACGCAGGGGAAAAAGGGGATTTATTTCCCCATTTTAAACGTCTCCTTTTTGCCGACTTCTGCCTGTCGCGACTGACCGAAGTTGACCCGATATGGTCTATCGGGCCTGTGCAAAGGAACTCTCGACACTGAAGTAAAAAAGGGGCGGGCGGTCTGGATGTGTCAACAATCAGACCGGTCGCCGATATCAATATGGTTTATTGATGTGCCGTAAACGTTTTGGGGTCACTTTATCGGAGTAGCGGACTTTCAAACTTGGTTCTAACAACTTGAGTATAGGTGCGCCGACCCTGCCCAAATAACGACGACATTGTTTTTATATGCACTTACGTAAAGAACGCGTAAACAGTTAATGCCTCAGGCATTGTTTTTTATGCCCGTCCTGCTGTTCTTCTCCAGACTCCCTCTGTGAGTAACCAGTGGATCAATAGATCTACTGGAACGGTAGCTACACTCAGGTTCAGGTGTCGCAAGGTCAGTCAACTTCTCGTTGTGAGCACTGCATCACTGACAATGGACTCATCCGCCGGGTGCCGGACGTGCACTCGATTAGCGCAAGGTGGCGGTTATGCTCAAACTGGAACGAGTACCTGGCTGGATCATCGGGCCTCCACGTGACCCTCTGGCGCCTGATGCGCGCCGTCATATTTTACTGGTCGCGCTGCTGGCCTGGGCCGGGTTGGGGGCCAATGGTTTGTCTTCTGCCAGTTACGGCCCGGAAAAAGCCTACCTCGCACTGGGTGCTCACCCTGAGTTGGGGCTGTTTCTCGCACTGGCGACCATGGTGACGGTTTTCATCCTGTCGTTGGCCTATAGCCAGGTCGTCGAACTGTTTCCCTCGGGCGGCGGGAACTACAAGATCGTGTCGAAGCTACTGGGACGCCGGCTGGGGGTGGTGGCCGGTTCCGCCTTGCTCGTCGACTATGTGTTGACCATTGCGGTGTCGGTGGTGAGCGGTACTGATGCGTTGTTCAGTTTGCTTGCGCCCGAAGCCCAGGCCCATAAGCTGCTGATCGAGATCGGCCTGGTCCTGCTGCTGATCGTTTTGAACATGCGTGGAATTCGGGATTCGATACGGTTTCTGTTGCCACTCGCACTGGGTTTCCTGTTGATGCACGGAGCCCTGATTATCTATGGCATCGTGTCGAAGGCTGGCGGCCTGGTCACTACGTGGGTGCAGAGTACGACTGACACCGTGGCCCTTTCTCAGGACATCGGCTGGCCCATGGTCTCGGCGTTGTTTTTACGTGCCTACTCCTTGGGAGGAAGTACGTATGCAGGGCCTGAGGCCATCGCCAACAACGTTAACCTGCTGGCCGAACCTCGGGTCCGAACCGGCAGAGCGACGTTGCTCTATGTCGGCATCTCACTGGCGTTCACCGCTGGCGGCATGGTCCTTTTGTACACCTTGTGGAGCGTTCAACCGACCTATGGGCAGACGTTAAATGCGGTCGTGTTCAAAGCGATCATCGACCAACTGGGGATCGACCCAAACGTCGGTAACGCACTGCTCTTGCTCACCCTTGCACTCGAAGGGGCAATCCTCTTCGTCGCGGCCAACTCCATCCTGATTTTTGCGCCCTCGCTGCTCGGAAATATGGCCGCCGACTCCTGGCTGCCCCATCGTTTCTGCAATCTCTCCAGCCGCTTGGTCAGACAGAATGGAGTGGTCTTCGTAGGCGGCTGCGCGTTGGCCGTTCTGGTCTTGTCGCGTGGCTCGCTCGCACTGCTTGTTGTCCTGTACAGCATCAACGTGTTTTTGAGTCTTGCCCTGGCCAAGGCCGGGCTTTGTCGTTACTGGTGGCAGCACCGACATGAGCACAACAGTCGCTGGGTCAGCCGGATATTCATTGCGGCCACAGGTTTCACGGTGGCGACTGGAATTCTGCTGGTGACGCTGACCGAGAAGTTCTTTGAAGGTGGGTGGGTAACGTTATGTTTGACGATGATCATTGTCGCTGGCTGCGCCTTTGTTCGACGCCACTACCGCCGGGTGGAAAAGTTGCGCATACGGATGGATACAGACTTCACCTTACCTGCTCAAGCGATAGTGAACGTCCGAGGGATGGCGCCGCCACTGGATAGCCCGACGGCGGTGATTCTTGCCACGGAGCATTGGGGGGCGGGGATCCATACGTTTTTATGGGTGCAGAGACTTTTCCCGGGCAGATTCAAACATGTCCTCTTCATCGGAATCGTCAAAGTTGAAGGCGATGTGCTGGGCCCGCTTGATACGACGCCACAAAAAAGAACCCGGCTGGATGAGTCAATGAATCAACTGGAGGCCTTTTGTGCCAACAGTGGCGTCAGTGCTACTCGTCAGATCGGCTATGGAATTGACCCGGTCGCAGAATTGGAACGGCTGCTGAAAGACGTCGTTTCGCGTTTACCCGAGTGTGTTTGCTTCAGCAGCAAACTCATTCTGCCGGAAGGTTGGTGGTTTACCGAGTGGTTGCACAACCAGACGCCCCTGGTGTTGCAGCGCAGGCTGCATCTTGAAGGTATTCCATTGGTTATTTTGCCGATCAAGCTTCACTAATTGATAAACAGTATTGGCAAACTCTACGAATAACTCTGATGTCGGACTGTCCTTTGGAGGAAAGCATCAAATGTCCGCTATTGCCGACTTCTGCCTGTCACGACTGACCGAAATCGACTCCAGGCAGTCATTTTCAATCGGCAGGGCACTTATCCAGGATTGCCCGTGACAGTCAGGTTGTGTGGGCTAGGGGCGACTTAGGCATCTCCACCAGCAACTGCCCAAATGCGCTGGCCGCAGGTGTCTTTCCGGTGATACTCCAGACGAGTCGGAAATCAGCCTCCACCAGTGGGGGCAGGCCATATTGACCGTCAATCACAACCATGCCGGGCTCTAGGTCTTCCAGCGGTAGAGCGGTGACGGCAAGCCCCGCCAATACCGCTGCCCGCAGGCCTTGTTGGCTTGGCGAAGTAAAGGCGACTCGCCAATCCACGGTAGAACTTTTCAATGCCTCTACGGCCACCTGACGGTGCACGCAGGGCGCTGGTGCAAATGCCAGTGGCAAAGGCGCATCGCCGGTAAAGTCGAAACTCTGCGCTGCGGCCCAGACAAACCGGGTTTCGCGCAGTACGGTACCGCCGGCCTGACTGCCCGGCAATGCCATGACCACGGCCAGATCGAGCCCATCGGCATCGACCAGCGCGCGTAGATCGAGGTAGGTGCCGACGGTTACATCCAGGCGTATTGCGGGAAATTGTCTGGCGAACCGAGACAGTAACGACGGCAGGCCGTCACCGATAAAGTTTTCCGGCGTACCGAAGCGCACGGCCCCGGATACCGATGACGTTTCGAAGCGCCGGGAGAGGGCGTCTTGAGCGTTGAGGACGTGTTCGGCATGGCGTAGAAAATCTTCGCCATCTTCTGTCAGCGTCAAATGCCGGGTGGTACGTATCAGCAGTGTGGTGCCGGCCTGTTCCTCTAAGCGCCGGACCTGATGACTGATTGCTGACTGGCTCAAGTGCAGTCGCTCGGCGGCACGGGTGAAGCTACCGGTCTCGTTGATCGCGACAAAAGCGCGCAACAGCGCTGGGTCGAAGTCCATTAGCTCAACTCATGACGAATATTAATAAAACTTACGAAATTAAATCATTTCTGTCATTTATTAATTACTTCCAGAATGCGGTCGGTCACTTGGACTTGCGCCAGGTGACGCTGGCGTAGCTATTGCGTCGCTCCCCTGACGGCGTTCAGGGCGGTCTTGCCAGCGCCCATCAACTTGATCTGGAAGATCACGATGCCGTTCTCCTCGTCGCAAAAAGATGTTTTCACAATAGCCGCCGTTTGCTTGGCCTCATTGATGTTTGGCCTGGAAATCTCGAGTGTGCCGGTAATCCTGCCCACGCTTGAATCGATTCTGCGCAGCGATTTCAAAGAAATGCAGTGGATCATGAATGCTTACACCATCGCTTGCACCACGGTGCTGATGGCCATCGGCACACTGGCGGATCGGTATGGGCGCAAGCGGGTGTTTATCATTAGCCTGGTGCTGTTTGGCATTACCTCACTGGGCTGTGGATTCGCGCACAGCGCCGGCGTATTGATCGCAAGCCGATTCCTTCAAGGGATGTCCGGCGGCGCCATGCTGATCTGTCAGGTGGCAGTGTTGTCTCACCGATTCCAGTCGGGAGCTGCGCGCGGTAGAGCTTTCAGTGCCTGGGGGATCGTGTTTGGCATCGGCTTGGGGTTCGGTCCGATTATCGGCGCTGCGATCGTGGCGTTGTCGAGCTGGGAATGGGTGTTCCTGGTGCATGCGCCAATTGCCGTGCTCGCGTTGGCGCTGGTGATTGTCGGTGTTGACGAGTCAGTCGATCCGCAGCGTCGCAGGCTGGATGTGTTGGGCATTATTTCGCTGTCGCTGGCAGTGTTAGGTCTTTCCTGGTTCATCACGCAGGGCGCGGGGACGGGTTTCTCCAGCGGTTCGGCCATCGCAAGCCTGGTTGTAGCCATAGTCAGTGTGATCGTCTTTGCTGCCGTGCAGCGCCGCCATGTCGATCCCATGTTCGACTTCTCGGTATTGCGCATTCGCCGATTCTCGGGTGCGTTGCTAGGGTCGGCAGGCATGAATTTCAGCTTCTGGCCATTCATGATTTACCTGCCTCTGTACTTTCAAAATGGCCTGGGCTACGCCAGTGTCGGCACCGGTCTGGCTCTGCTGGCCTATACACTGCCGACGCTGGTTATCCCCCCGCTAGGCGAACGGCTGGCGCTGCGCTATCGACCAGACGTAGTCATTCCCGCAGGCTTATTCACCATAGGTCTGGGGTTCCTGTTGATGAAATGGGGCAGCAGTGTCGCGCATGCCAGCTGGTTGACGATGCTTCCAGGCTGCCTGATCGCCGGGGTTGGACTGGGGCTGACCAACACGCCAGTCACCAATACAACCACCGGATCGGTGCCCAGTGAGCGTGCCGGCATGGCATCGGGAATCGATATCAGCGCCCGCATGATCAGTCTTGCAATCAATATCGCGCTTATGGGGTTCATCCTGGTGGAAGGTATTCTGTCTTCCCTGCGCAACCAGCTATCGGGTTCGTTCGATGACGGGCAACTGAGGTTGCTGGCGCAGAGTATTTCTGCCGGCAACACTGCCGTGTTCGCTCTGCCGGGCCAAGGGACTACGATTGCGACCGATGTCGCCAACGCGGCTTTGGCAAATGGGTTTGGCTGGGTGATGCTGTATGGCGGTCTTGCTGCATGGGTGCTGGTGGCGGCGAGCTGGTGGGTCTTCCGTTCGGGCAAAGCCATTCATTCTCAGCAGTGACTGTAAACCGAAGGATGGCTTCTGGCCGATCGCTACCTGTCACGACAGACCGTTTCGATCCGAAGCTGCCGGTGGTGATTGGCAGCAAACGGCCCAGACTGTGTAAAAAACGCAGGCACTGTTTAGACATCTGCGTTGCTACGTGAAGTCCGCCAGTGCTTGGATAGTCAGAGACCTGAAATTTGCGCAGGAATGCGCTTTTCGTTGTGGTTTTGACCGTTAAACGTTTCTACACAGCCTCGGCCAACAGCAGGCCAGGTAGAGCGCCCGAAAGCAAATGTGTATGACTGCGCGCGAGAACCCAGCGCGTGGTCTAAAGTTCTTCAGGCCCCCTTTTTTCTGCATCTGAAGAGGCACGAGTGGCACGTACTGCTGTGGAGTCGATCATCCAGGCGTTGAGATCGATCAGCCCTTGCTCGTTGAGCTTGATGTCAAGCGTTTGAGAATCCGGTCAAACGCGCCCTGATTTCTCCAATCCCGGAGGCGTTGATAGATCGTTGACCAAGGGCAAAAATCGTTCGGGCATGTCACGCCAAGCTGCACCAGAACACATCACGCAGAGTACGGCGTTGAGCATCAGTCGGTTGTTTCATGGATGTCCGCTTCTCTGATTCTGAGTGAGGCGATCCTTGATCATTTCCCAGGATGCGCCGTCGAGCCCGCCGCAGCGTAAGGTACAGGAGCGAACGATATGTCCCCCCCTTCAACATCGTCCTATGAGGTACTCGTTACTGACGAGCGTAACTCGGGCGAGCGATATACGCCTACCGAATGGTGATCGCATCGTTTCATCGCCGATTACCTCAACATCGGACTGCTCGGAGCGCCGACTGCATCTTTGGGCGATGCCCCCCAGCCCAAGAATTAAACCTTTACCCGTCTAGCTGAGGATCACTCCAATGCCTACTTTCTTGACCCGCATAGTCCTTCTCGCAAGCCTGGTTACAGCCCCATATTTTGCGTCTGCGGCTGAAGAAAAAGTCACCTTCTCCGTTGAGGGAATGAACGTCGTCGGCACTCTGAACCTGCCCGACGGCATTAAGAAGCCCCCAGTAATCCTGTTACTTCACAGTTTCGGGGGCAGTAGGGATGAGCACATCATTCCGGCTGTAAATGAAGGTATTTTTGCCCGTGCCGCACGTCTTTGGGCCGAACAAGGCATTGCCAGCCTCCGTATTGATTACCGTTTTGACGGCGACAGTGATGGTGCCAAGACCGACGGAACACTCGATACGGATGTTGAGGATGGGCTGGCTGCGCTCGACTTTCTGGCCAAATCCAAGCGCGTCGATGCCAGCCGCATGGCGCTTGTTGGATGGAGCATGGGCGGAGCAGTTGGTGCTGCTGTAGCAGGACGGACCCCGCATAAACTCGACGCGGTCGCACTCTGGAACCCCGCGACTAATATGGGCGCTGCTTTCCCGCTGCTCTGGGGCACCGAGAAGATCAAGGAAGCGTTGCACAGTGGCGACACCCCTGTCGTACTGGCAATGCCTGGTGGTGGCGAGGTCTCGCTTAAATCCGCGTTCTTTGTCAGCTTGATGACCCTCGATGCCGCCGCCGAGATCACACGGTACAAGGGACCACTGCTCGTCGCCGTTGGCACTAACGACGACATCGTTTCTCCGCAGCCAACCCTCGGGAAAAGCTTTATCAGCTATCACCCTGGAAAACATGAGTTGCTTGTCCGGCCCATGGATCACTTCTTCAACATGAGCAAAGACGAGAAGCAGATCGACGAGCTGATTTCGACGACAGCGACCTTCGTCAAGAAACACACTCGCTGATCCCGGTATCCATCATGTTCATACAGGAGCATGACCATGCTAGCTGTTCAATACCAAGGCTATGGTGATTACCAGGAAAACCGGATTGTCGATCTGCCACGCCCTCAACCAATCGATGGCGAGGTGCTCGTGGAGATGCATTCGGTTGGCATCAATCCGCTCGACAATACACTCCGATCAGGGCATTTCTATGCCGCAACACCAGAGAATCTGCCTCGCATCGGCGGTCAGACCGGTGTAGGTGTCGTGCTCGAAAGCAAAAGTCCCGACCTGGCAGCAGGAGACCGGGTATTCGTATCCGGGAAAGGTTTTGGCGTGACAGTCGATGGTACCTGGCGTCAGTTGATCGCTCTGCCCGCCACAGGGCTCAAGCGGGTCCCGGTCAACGTCGATGATAATCATGCAGCGGCGTTCCTGGCCGGCGCCGGATACCTGACCGGTTATCTGGCCTTGACCGAGTTTGCGCACTTCAGGCCTGGCCAGACGGTTCTGGCCCCGGGCATAGGAGGCGCCGTAGGCATGGAGACCGTGCAGATCGCCAGGCATCTTGGCGCGTCCATGGCGATCTCTACGGCAAGTACCACGCTAAAGGCTGAGCAGGCCCGGGTCGCAGGTTACGAACATGTGATCGACCTGTCTCGTGAGGCGCTCCAGGATGGCGTCATGCGTCTGACCAATGGCAAGGGAGTCGATGTTGTGGTCGATGGCATCAGCGGCTCGCTCACCAAGGCGGCGCTCGGATCGCTCGCGTTCGGCGGCATGCTGGTAATCGCGGGCTACGCAGGAGGGCGGGATGCGGCTGTTGATGTGACCGACATCATCTGGAAAGGTGCTCAGATTCGCGGCTTTACGTTCAAACCGGGGATCTTCAGTGCCGAGACAGTGGAGGCCGCCCAGCAGGCATGTATTGACTTCCTCGCTGCGGGAGCCTTACAGCCAACGATCGCCAAAGTGTTTCCGCTAACCGAAGCCGCTGAAGCTGTACGTTATCTAGTCGAAGATCGCCCCTTCGGCCGAGTAGTAATGAGTACGATTATTTGATGAAGCACCACGCTGCTCCTGAAGCACGTGTCATCAGATATCCCCGACTTTATCAGGGGCGATTTCGGCCAGTCGCGAGAACGGCGGCAACGTAACCTTCGCGCGCTTAACGCCTTTACCGATCAGAATCAGCCAGTGATCTTCGTGTTCATCGACACGCCGATCACTTCGCTTCCGACGAAGAAAACATGGAGTTGCCACTGGCGCTGGCCGACGCCGGGACTTCTTCCTGCAAGACGTCCCAATGTTCGGCCACCTTACCGCCCTTCAAACGAAATATGTCGACGACGACCATTGGCTTTGGTCCCCAGCCTAAGAGGCGTCCGTGAACCATCACGAAATCGCCTTCAGCTACCGCCATGCCCGGCTGATAGGAAAAGTCCTTCGGCAATTTCGAGATCAACTCTTTTATCGCTGCCGGGCCGTTCGGGATTGAAGGGTTGTGCTGGATATAATCCGGTGCGAAGTACTTATCGACAACGCTTGGGTCCCGATCGACGAATGCTCCGGTTAATACGCGAAGAGCAATTTTCTTGTTGGCTTCCGCCGAATGCTTCGAATGGATCTGTTGATGAGTTGTCGGTTCGCTCGACTGTTCCGCAAACGAAATGACCGGTACAAGAAGGATGCTGGCAAGAAGTGCAGAAATAATCGACTTCACGGGGCGATGCTCCTCTTAAGTCCCCATAGGCGACGGGGTGGCGGTGAAGCCGACTCGTTGCCGAGGGTGTCTGATCTGGTTTTACGGCGGTGTGCTGCCGGCAAGTATAACGAGAAACCAGCCACAACACGCTGGACCCCGAACGGGCGACCGTGTTGCGCGACACGAAGCTCGCGGTCGGCATTCCTCAAGCGCTCCTGGTGGTCAAAAATGTCCTTCAGGGTCGTTTCTGTAGACATCAAAAAACTCTCTCGATGCTTGGTTCTTTTGGTCGGTCAGACTAATACACCTCACCAATTGAACCGGGGAGATGGACTGTGGAAGGTGAGGGATAGAATCGGCACGACGTCGATCAAAGGCGTGGGGTAGCGAGAGACCGCTTCTGGCCGATTACTGCCCGTCGCGAAGGACTGAAACCGACCCATTGCAGGCGTTCGCAGCTGGTACAGTTACGGTCAGTTTGCCAGCGCCGATAGTCGCATCGTGCAAGATCTACCCGGTTGCGCTGCACTTGAGCATCACACTGCGTCAATTCCTGTTGCAACCGCCAAGCCACCGCTACACCAGGACAATACGTTTGAGCTTGGCGTTCAGTGCGGCGAACGCCGTTTCGGTACTGGCCTTGTGGTTGGTGATGAGCACGTCGATGCGTTCTGGAGGGCAGAAGGCGACGCGGCTCTCCACGCCAATCTTGCTGTAATCGGCGAGGATGATCACGTGTTCGGCATTGTCGGCCATGGCGCGCGCCACTTCGGCTTCGCGGTGGTCGTAGTTGCTGGCACCGCGCTGGGCGTCGATGCCGACCGGCGACAACAGCGCGAAGTCGGCCCGATAGCGGCCAATTTCCGCCACCGTGGTGCTACCGACCGTCGCCGGCGCACGGTCGTCGAGTGAACCGCCCAGTACGAGCACCTCGTTGTGCTGGCCGCCCGACGCGGCGGGGTTGCGCAGTTGCAGTGCCACGTTGAACGAGTTGGTGATCACGGTCAGCCCTCCCAGCTTGGCCAACTCTTCGGCAAGGATGACGGTGGTAGTGCCCGCGTCGATGAACACCGTCTGCCCATGCGACAGCAGGCTGACCGCGGCGCGCGCGAGGTCGCGCTTGAACTTGACGTTGTTTTGCGCCCGCTCGGCGATTGGCGCTTCGTCCTCAACGCAGATGGCGCCGCCGTGTATCCGCTTCAACTCTCCCTGTTCTTCCAGAGCGACCAGGTCGCGCCGCACAGTCTCGCGTGAAACATTCAGCTCCGTGACGATGCGGTCGGTGGTGACGCGCTGCAAGGTCGATAGCAGTGCGCGGATCCGCTGATAACGCTCTTCTTGCCACATACCGGGTGTCCCTGCTGTTTGAGTCGCTGTCCGAGCACGCATTGTGGAGGGGCGTCGGTCGCTGTCAAGTTTGGCGCGGCCCCATGATCATTGGGTCGGCAAGGTCTGCGCGTCATATTTGTGTAATGTTGAGGCATTATTGTTTTTTTGTGTATTTGGAGATAGCCTCGTGGCCGGACGGGTTCTTCCCCTCGTCTGTATTTCGAAACACGCTTTCGCCATCGCCTCGGTTGTAACCTCTCGTCTAGAAGTAGGAGCTATGCCATGCAGCGTCGCCAGTTTCTGAACACCCTCGCCACCGTTTCCATCGTCAGTCCGCTGTTGTTGTCATCCCGCCTAACGCAAGCTGCCACGCCCCCAGCCACGCCCAGCGAGCTGGACCCGGCGCGCTGGTCGCCGCTCAACCTGAAGCGCCTACAGGCAGTGATCGACCAGCACGGCGTCAAGAGCGCGTCATACCGCCCAGAGCAGCGCCCGTACGCGGTGTTCGACTGGGACAACACTTGCATCATGAACGACTGTGAAGAAGCGTTGCTGGTCTACCAGATCAATCATTTGCAGTACAAGCTGACGCCCGATGAGTTCGCCGCCGTGTTGCGCCAGGACGTGCCGAACGGCGCGTTCATGAAGGACTACACCACGGTGGACGGCCAGCCGGTCAAGATGGAAGACATCGCCAGCGATGTGGAAGCGGATTACCGCTGGTTGCACGCCAACTACAAGGGACTCGCCGGCGACAAGAGCCTGGAGGACATCCAGGCCAGCGAGCAATACAAGGATTTTCTCGCCAAGCTCTACTTCATGTACGACGCGATCTGCGACAGTTACCCGGTGGATATCGGCTACAAGTGGATTCTGTACTTCTACAAGAACATGACCACGGCTGAATTGCAGGCGATGGCGCAGGCCTCCAACAACTACGCCATCGGCGACGCGCTGCGCAAGGTCAAGTACGAGAGTTCACGCACATTGCCGGGCAAGGCCGGGGTGGTGGCGGATACGCACTTTCATGGCATCCGCATCCATGAGGAAATCCGCGGCCTGATGCACACGCTGCGCGCCAACGGCATCGACGTCTATATCAGCACTGCCTCGATCGACGATGTGGTACGCGTGTTCGCGGGCAATCCCCATTACGGATATGGCGTGCCGCCTGAGAACGTGATCGGCCTGCGCCTGGCGATGGAAGAAGGCAAGTACACCAGTCGCTATCAGCCTGACTGGCACTTCAATTACGGTCCGGGCAAGACCGTCGGCATCAAAAACGTGCTGGTTAAACAGAAGGGCTATGGCCCGGTGTTGGTGGCTGGCGACAGCGATGGCGATGCCTGGATGCTGCGCGACTTCAACGATACGGCGGTGGGAGTGATCGTCAACCGCATGAAGAAGGGCGAGATCGGCGCCGACAGCCAGCAGGCCGCGACCCAACTGGGCAGCCCGAACGCCCGCTTCGTCCTGCAAGGGCGCGATGAGCACACTGGGTTGATGATTCCAGACGAGAAATCGCTCAAGTACGGTAAAGACGAGCTTAAACTGCTGGCGTGATGGCACTGGCTCGCGGGTGGTCGACGGCCATCCGCGAGCCGCAGTCCAACACGGCCTGTATCTGAGCAAATGATGATTCTGCGCCGGAAAATCGGTACCGCTACCCACCCGAGTGATTCAATAAGTAGCGTCGAGTAAAAATTGTGAGTTTTCCCAGATTTCCGAGGCGCACCCCACAGGCCGCTTGTGGCCGATTGACGCTTGTCGTGAAAGACTCCAATTGACCCATCGCCGTCATTGGCCCACAGCCTCAGTGCTTCGTTATTCTCCATCCGTATTGCTCGAATTGAACCCTTGGGTGCCTTCGATTACTTCGTAATCGTGAAACGAAACGCCTGTTCTTGCAGGCTCGTTTTGATCAATGCGGCCAATTGTTGAGTGGCTGGTGTTGGGTCGTCGCCACCGCTGTGAAGCACATAGCCAAGGCTTGGCACGGGGGGTAAGCCAGAAACAATGGTGAGATGGCTCGGCAGCCCGATGCGGGTTCGCAGCGTCAGACCCAATCCGGCGGCGACGGCCGCCCAGATACCACCGACGCTGGGACTGGTCAGGGCGATCCGCCAGGGTATTTGCGCGGCATCCAGCGCCTGGGTGGCGGCGCTGCGCAATACGCAAGGCGCGTCGAACATGATCAATGGCAGCGGTGAGTCATCAAGGGCCGTCAGCAGTGGCGTATCGCGGGCTCCGATCCAGTGCATCTGTGTTGCGCCCAGACGCGTGGCATAGGGCGACATGTGCCCGGTGTCCCAGGTCAGGGCCAGGTCCAAATCTGCGCTTTCGACCAGAGCAAGCAGTTCGGCATTACGGGCGATCCTGACTTCGAGATTCACCCTCGGGTAAGTCTGGACGAAGCGTCGCAGAATATCGCTCAGGAAATGTTCCCCAAAGTCCTCTTGAAGCCCGAGGCGTATGGACCCGGCGGTCTGGCTTTCATGCAAGGTCTGGAAAATGCCATCGTTCAGCTCCAGCAACCGGCGGGCATGGCTGAGCAGTGTTTCTCCTGTTGGGGTCAAGACCAGTCCGCGACCGGATTTAGCCAGGACCGGCGTACCGATCTGCTCCTCGAGTTTCTTCAATTGAGCGCTTACGGCAGATGTCGACCGACCGAGACGATCCGCCGCTTTGGCAAAGCTGTTGAACTCCACGCCGGTGACGAAGGTGCGCAATACGTCGAGATCGAAGGTTGGGCGGCGCATTCAATAGTCCACTAATTCGGGATGATTGATGCAATTAAATCTGATATTCGGAATGGTTGCGACTTGATAGTTTTCCTCCATCAAATTGGGACATCAGAGGGGAAAACATCATGAATGTTTCGATGGTCACGGGGCGAGAACACCAAAGCAACTACCCGCAGAAGTTTGCCGAGCTGACCGACAAAGTATTGTTTGGCGACATGTGGACGCGTACGCAATTGAAGCCCCGTGAACGCAGTCTGGCGACGGTGGCCGCGCTGGTGGCGATGTACCGTCTGGAGCAACTGCCATTTCATTTGAAACGTGCACTGGATAACGGCTTGTGTGTCGACGAACTGGCCGAAGTCATAACCCATCTGGCGTTTTATTCAGGTTGGCCGACAGCCGCATCGGCGCTGAATTTGCTCAGTGAGCTACAGGCTTGCCTTCCAAAACATCAGGAGTAATCGTTGATGCCGTTTGCACGAATTTCACTGCATCGCGGGAAGTCGGCCGAGTATTTAAAGGCATTGTCTGAGGGTTTGCACGACGCCTTGGTCGAGAGCTTCGAAGTGCCGAAGACTGATCGCTTCCAAGCCATTCACCAACATGAACTCGGCGAGCTGATATTTGATCCCCACTATCTGGGCGGGCCGCGTAGCCATGACTTTGTGCTAATCACGATTACCGCAGGCCGTCCTCGAAGGGTTGAGACCAAACAGCGTTTTTATCGCGATCTGGTCGATAAATTGGGGCGGGCGCCGGGACTGAGCGCGGAGGATGTCATGGTGGTGATCACCACTACGGCCGGCGATGAGTGGTCGTTTGGTGGAGGGCGGGGCAACTAGCCTTCGGGTTGTGCCGCGCCTGTATCCCATAAATGCGGGCCGTCTGTGTCTATCGGCACCATCGCCAGATTGATGGTCTGCATTTGTTGTATTTCGATGAGGCAACCATGGATCTTACTGAAATCCCATTCGGAACCACCGATTGGTCAATCGATAGAGTCGGTGGCGAATGCCGGTCAGACAGGCACAGCCTATTGGCGTACCTGCCAGTTTGGTTCAGCGCGTGTGCGGATGGTCGAGTACAGCCCTGGATATTTGGCCGATCATTGGCGTAATCGTCGAGGCTCTCTGGAAGGAAGGTACCTTGGCCTCGCTGTTCATCTTGGATAAAGCGCTTCATAGGCGATCCTTGCGATGAAATCCTCAGAAATCATAGCGAGGGTTCGCGAAAGCGTTTTTACACACTCTGGGCCGAATGCGGCTGCTCAAACGCCGTAAGCCCTGACGGGCGAAGCTGCCACATCGTGACTTGTGACGGTAATGTCCTGGCCCGGGATAGGTGGCGGCGTACTCATTCTTATCGCTGCTTCGCCATGTGTGAACCTTCTTTCTTGAAGTCTTTGAATTGCATCGCTTGGACATAGCAATGCGAAGCAAAATGTACTTTTTCTACAACATAATCTGTTGCTGCAGCGATCCACCACTGCTTGTATCCTTGTTCAAGACGAGGACAAACGGCTGCAGCTATTGCCTTGGCTTAATAGTCGCTGTAACGGAAAACCGGACTTTCTATAAGGTAGTAACGTGAAGCGTGATACCCACCTGGTGGTGCTTTTGCTGTTGGTTATCGGTTGTTCCCTGGCGTCACTGACTGTCTGGAAAGTGTTGAGCTCTCGAGATCGAGCACTGGAGGAAGTGAATGTCCATGGCTTGAACCTTACCCAGGCGCTTGCTACTTACTCTGAAGGTATTGTCCGCCAAAGCTCGCTGCTTCTGCTCGGACTCGTCGAACGCTTGGAAGCCGAAGGTATTGGCCCTGCGCAGATCCAGCGCCTGAGTATGCTGGTCAACCGACAGGAGCCGCTGATGCCACAGCTCAGTGGCATCACCATCTACGATAATCAGGGCCGCTGGTTGATGTCTTCCAATCGGCCGATTCCCGCCGGGGCGAACAGCATTGATCGTGCCTATTTCATTCATCATCGCGACGATCCATCCCGTGAGACCTTTATCGGTCCGCCAATCCAAAGCCGCTCTAATCAGGAGTGGGTGATCACCGTCAGCCGGCGCTTCAATGATCCTCACGGCGAGTTTGCCGGGGTGGTGGCGGTCACCTTGGGGATCGAAAACTTCCTACGGCTGTTTGGAAAGATCGACGTAGGACAGGAAGGAGCCATCGGATTGTCCTATACCGATGGTACTTTGCTGGTTCGCTATCCCTTCCGCGAGCAGGACATGGGGCGCAACTTTTTGAAGTCGCCGATCTATGCAAAGTATCTTGTAGATCGATCAGTCGGCACTGCGTCGTTTACCTCCAGCCTGGACGGTGTGGAGCGCCTCTACGCCTTCCGAAAGAGTGACCGACTGCCGCTGATTACGACCGTTGCACTTGGCAAGCGCGAGGCCCTCGCTGCGTGGCGAATGGAGGCACTGCTGTCGGCGGTGGTGGTGACGGGGCTGCTGGGGCTTACCGGTCTCATCGGTTGGTTTTTGATCCTGGATATTCGCCGGCGAACCGAGGTAGAGGGCCAGTTACGAGGGACTCAGCAGCAATTGCTCTCATCGAATCGGCAGCTTGAGTTGCTCGCGATGAAGGATGCCCTGACCGGTTTGGCAAATCGGCGCTGCTTCGATGAGAGCCTCGCCATGGAAGCACGGCGCGCACAACGTGACGGCACGTCGTTGGCATTGCTGATGATTGATATCGACTACTTCAAGCTGTTTAACGACTCACTCGGGCATGTGGCTGGAGACGCATGCCTACAGACGGTTGGCAGAATATTCGAGGAGTGTGTACGGCGACCGTCGGATCTGGTGGCACGTTATGGCGGAGAAGAGATGGGCGTGATCATGCCTGACACCGACAGTGACGGTGCAACGGTAGTGGCGCAACTTATCCTCGACCGCTTGGAACAAGAGAACATTACGCACAAATCCAGCCCGTTCGGACGTGTCAGTGTAAGCATCGGGTGTGCTACAGCCACGGGGTCGGAACTGGATCATTTGCAGGGATTGATCGAGGCGGCAGATCAGGCGCTGTATCGCGCCAAGGCGTTGGGACGTAACCAGTTTGTGAGGGGGAAATGGTGATGTGCGTTCAAAACCGACTTCCTGTCAAATTGGAAATGCACCATTTGTTCCACCGTATTTTTACCGGTTCTGTTATCTGCAATGTTCATCGTGTGATTTGCCACATCTGCCAAAATCGTTAGTGTTTTTGTGGGCTCCTTGAATGCCTGCTTCTGGCCGATTGCCGTCTGTCACTAAAGGCAGCTATCGGCTGTAATCGACATTTGAAACGTATGTGAACGCCGTAAGCATTCACCCCTTCGCCGCGCAGACGATGACTTCCACCAACAACCGCGGATCAGCCAGTTTCGCCTCGCCACAGGCGCGCGCTGGGGCATACTCCGTTGGTACCCAAGCGTCCTATACGGCGTTCATCGCTTCGAAGTCCGCCATGTCGGCCAAAGATAGCAAATGCTCCCGAGTCGAGCCGGCTTCTATGAGCAAGGCATCGACCCGCGCCAGGGCTCATGTAGAACGCGCTTTCCATCGGGCAACTTATTTCAAATTGTTACCGCGCCGCGTTTTTTTTTGTTAGATTGCGCGCCTCAAAAATTAAGCAGGGACGCGTTATGTTTTTTGTGATCTGGCAAGGCTGGGGCATTCTTTCGATTCTTATCCCGGTGCTCTGCATATTGCCTTTTGTGGGGCTGCCCAATGGGCTCGGGCTGGGTGTCGGTCTATTGGTTGGTGCGGCCGTCAACGCTTATGTTGGTCACCGACTGAATAACCAGCCGGGCAAAACCTACATTGATAAAGACACGGGTGGCGAAGTCATCTTTCGCAAGAAGCACACGTTGTTTTTTGTGCCCATGCAGTATCTGTCAGTACTGTGGGTAGTGATGGGTGTATTTTCGTTGTTGAATGCGCACTAAGCGTACGGCATAGACCTTATGCGAGTGGCCTCTACTTCCCAAGTAGACGCCACCCGGTTAATTAGAGAAGGTCTGAAGTAGTCGGGTTTACTTCTCTAATGACGGCCGTTTTCCAGTTGCACGTCTCGTTATCGGGTACTACCCAACCGTCAAGCCTGCGCGAGCGCCAGGCTCGGGACGGCCCGTGGCCCTGGTCGCAGGAATTTGAACTGCACGGCGTTGCTCGATAGAGTCGCGCCCTGATCCGGCAGCAAGCTGCCGGACACTCGTGGTGAAAAGGAACTGCAGTTGAACGAACAGACATTGTCCATGCGCCTGGAACGCGTGGCGGCACATGTGCCAGCAGGTGCGCGCCTGGCCGATATCGGCTCGGATCACGGCTACCTGCCGGTGGCGTTGATGCGCCGTGGCGCCATCGCGGCGGCGGTGGCTGGCGAGGTGGCCTTGACGCCGTTCCGCTCGGCCGAACGCACCGTGCGCGAGAACGGCCTGGACCAGCAGATCACCGTGCGCCTGGGCAATGGCCTGGCGGCGATCGAGCCGGGCGACGGGATCACGGCGATCAGCATCTGCGGCATGGGCGGCGAAACGATCCGCGACATCCTCGACAACGGTAAATCGCGCCTGAGCGGCCAGGAGCGGCTGATCCTGCAGCCCAACGGCGGCGAGCAGCCACTGCGCCAATGGCTGATGGAAAATGGCTACCGCATCCTCTGCGAGGAACTGCTGCGGGAAAACCGCTTCGACTACGAAATCATCGTCGCCGAGCGCGCCGCAGCGGTGATGTACACCGCCGAGGAACTGTACTTCGGCCCGCTGCAAATGCAGGCACGCAGCCCAGTGTTCCTGGCCAAGTGGCAGCGCATCCTGCGCGAGAAGCAGAAGACCCTGACCAACTTCGCCCGGGCGCGGCAGGCCGTGCCCGAGGAAAAGGTGCAAGACATCGCCCGGCAGGCCCGCTGGATCACCCAGCTGCTGGCTTGAGAATAGCTTCGGTCATCTTGATCCAGTCGCATCCATTCAGTCTGCCGGGATACCTGGCAACACTGGAAACCCGTCGAGCGCGAGGGGGTGTTTGGTCACTTCTACAAACGCCGCCGCGGATCTCGCGCCATTTGCGGCGATCAAACACCTCACCGTCGAAAAGGTTGTCCTGGACAACAAGTAGCGAATAACTCGTCGTCCGTCCCTTAGTTGGCACCAAAGCGAATAAAACGATTGAAAAAACCCTCTATAAGCTTTAAACGGGAAGATCACTGGCACATTGCTAGCAAACAATAAGTGAGTATCGCCAGTTTCTGGCTCAGGGAGCGCTGATGAGTTTTCGTCCATTGACCGACTCCCCGCGACAATCGAACGATTGCGACGTTGTTGCCTCTCAACCAAAAGAGAACCCGGATACTGTCGGCATGGCCTGCGCCGGCAACGAAGATACGATCGAGCAATTGCTGGACTCAGCGCGCAACGGTTCCCATACCACCGCGTGGGTGGTTTATCGCGCCGGTGAACAAATGCATTTAGTCGGGCAGGGCGACCCACGGGTGCGATGGCCGTCAATCATTGTGAATGAAGAGTTTGAAGCCTTTTGCCTGACCCGGCGCTTGCACCGCTGGCCGACCGGTAGAGGCGAAACGGTGCTGGGTTGGCTACTCGCGCCCGTCAACGATGCCGAGGAGCCGGCGCTCGCTGCGTTTGCCCAGCGCCTGGGCATTCAGGTACAGACCGATACCCTTGCCCGCGCGCAGATTACTCAGCGTGTGCTGTATGAAATTACCTACCTGGCCAGTTCGACCCGCGACCGGTCAGTGTTTCTGGTGGGGGTTCACCAACTGCTGGCGAGCCTGATCGATGCCGAAAACTTCTATCTCGCGCTGTATAACCCGCACAGCGGCAAAATTGACTACCCGTATTACGTCGACATCATCGACGTTGATGCCCTGGAGTCAGAGAACTACGAATACCTTGATCGTTCGCACCTGTCGTTGACCGGCCAGGTGTTGACCACGGGCCAGCCGTTGCTGATCGACGCCGCCGGCATTCTCGCCGCTCAGGCCGAAGGCCGCTTCTACTGCATCGGTGATCGTCCCGAGTTCTGGATGGGCGCACCGTTGAAAAATGCCTCGGATGATGTGTTTGGCATGCTTGCCATGCAGGTCTACGACGTTTCTCGTATCTACAGCGCTGAAGACCGCGCGCTGTTTCTGGTGGTGGCCCGCCACGTGGCCATGGCGCTGGACCGGATTCTGCACCGAGCGGATCTGGAAGAGACGGTGATGCGTCGCACCCTGGAGCTTTCGGCACTCAACGATGCCTTGAGGCAGGAAGTGGCAGACCGAGAGCGCGCCGAACATCTACAGAGCGCACTGTTCCAGATTGCTGAACTGTCGAGCCAGCCTGGTGACATGGCTGAGTTGTTTCAAACCTTGCATGGCATCGTCGGTGATCTGCTGTTCGCGCAGAACTTCTACATTGCGCTGTTCGACGATGCGATCAGTGAAGTGACCTTTCCGTATTACATAGATGAGCGGCAGACGACCTGTCCGGTGGCACGGCGTGGGTGCCGTGGCTTGACCGAGTATGTTATCCGTCAGCGTCGACCTTGCCTGATTGACGCCGGCGAGGCTGAGCGATTGTCTGCGCACGGTGAAATCGAACTTTCCGAAGTGTATTTCCGCTCCTACTCCTGGCTGGGCATTCCATTGTTCGATGGCGAAGTGGTGCGTGGCGTACTTGCGGTGCAAAGTTATACCTCGCAGGTGCGCTATACCCTGCGTGACCAGGAACTGCTGACGTTCGTGTCGCGGCACATAGATACAGCGTTGTCGCGCCGCACGGCCGCCGAAGCGATCCATGCCGCCAACCTCAAGCTGGAAGCCCGGGTGCAGAACCGCACCCGCGAGCTCGATCACGCCAATGCCAAGTTGCAACACGAAAACTCCCACGATGCGCTGACCGGGCTACCGAATCGTACCTACCTGCAGCAGCGCCTCAATCTGGCCTGGTCGCGGTTCGGCAGCGAAGGCGGGCACCTGGCGGTGATGTTCATCGACCTCGACCGATTCAAGATGGTCAACGACAGCCTCGGCCACCATTTTGGCGACCTGCTGTTGATGCAGGCCGCCCAGCGTTTGCGCGGTTGTCTGCGCGACACCGACATGCTGGCGCGCCTGGGGGGTGATGAGTTTTCGGTGCTCGCTCCCGAGGCGCCGCTGGACGTGGTGATCGAAATCGCCGAACGGATTTTGGTGGCGTTCGACCTGCCGTTTTTCATCAATGGCCATGAAGTTTTTTCGTCCTGCAGTATCGGTATTGTCAGCGCCGATAGTCAGTTCCACCACGAGCCTGCCGACTTGCTGCGCGATGCCGATGCGGCGATGTACCGGGTCAAGAGTGCCGGACGCGACAGCTACGCGGTGTTCAACCAGGAAGTGCGCCGTGAAGTCTCGGATCAGGTCGAGCGTGAAGGCGCGTTGCGCAATGCGCTCAAACGTACCGACGAGCTGCTGCCGTATTTCCAGCCGATTGTCAGCGTTGAAAGCGGCGAACTGTTGGCCCTTGAAGCGCTGATCCGCTGGCATCAGCCGGGCGGCCGGGTGATTGCGCCGGGCGAGTTTTTGCCGGATGTCGAGGGTTTGCGTCTGATCGGTCGACTGGATTTGTACATGCTGAACAGCATTGCCGTGATCCTCGCACAACCCCAACACGCCAATTGGCCGCCGGTGCACGTCAATTGTTCGAGCTACAGCATGACGCGTCCGGACTTCGTCAGTGATGTGCTTGCACTGTTGGCGCGGCACGGGGTCGCGCCGTCGCGGATTTGCCTGGAGTTGACTGAAGGCGCGCTGGTCGCCGAGCCGGCGATGGCCCGACGGACCATGCAGCAATTGGCCGACAACGGCATGTCGGTGGTGCTCGATGACTTCGGTGCCGGGTTTTCATCCCTGAGCTATGTGCATCAATACCGTTTCAGCGGCTTGCAGATCGACAAGTCGTTCATCCTCGAACTGACCTCCAGTCCTCGCAGTCGCGCGATCGTCCGGGCGATTGTGCGCATGGCCGAATCGCTAGACCTGAGTGTGGTGGCAGAAGGTGTCGAGGATGAAGCGACGCTGGTCTTGCTGCGGGAAATGGGCGCAGGGCAGGCTCAGGGTTATTATTTTGCCAAGCCGATGGGATTGGAGGCGTTGTTGGCGACTTCGTTGGTTGGGCGTTAGGACGACTTCCCCAAACGCCCACGGGTTTCCCCGTCAGTTGATGCGCGGGTGCTGCTGCACCAGGTTCTTGCGCTTGGCTTCCAGCGCGGCGATTTCAGCGTCGATGTCTTCGATCTTCTGTTCAATATTGTCTTCATGCTCCTGCAGCAGCTCTTTCGCTTCCTCAATATCAGAAGCTGCCGGAGCGGCACCACGCAGGGGCTGGTTGGCGGTTTCTTTCATGGTTATGCCGGTCACCAGGCCCACCACGGCGATCACCATCAGGTAGTACGCCGGCATGTACAGGTCATTGGTGCTTTCCACCAGCCAGGCCACTGCGGTCGGGGTCAGGCCTGCAATCAGCACTGAGACGTTGAAGGCACTGGCCAGAGCGCTGTAGCGGATGTGAGTGGGGAACATTGCCGGAAGGGTCGACGCCATTACGCCGATGAAGAAGTTGAGCACGACGGCAATGATCAGCAGCCCCGAAAAAATCAGCCCGAGCTTGCCGCTGTTGATCAGCATAAAGGCCGGAATGGCGAGGCAGAACAGCGCGATGCTGCCGAAGAGGATGAACGGCCGGCGGCCAATTTTGTCGCTGATAAAGCCGATCATGGGCTGTACGAACAACATGCCGACCATGATCGCGATGATGATCAACACCCCATGGTTTTCGCTGTAGTGCAGGTTGTGCGAGAGGTAGCTCGGCATGTAGGTGAGCAGCATGTAGTAGGTGACGTTGGTGACGGCCACCACGCCGATGCAGGTCATCAGGCTGCGCCAGTGCTTGGTGGCGACTTCCTTGAAGGACACTTTCGGTCCGCGCGCCAAACCTTCACGATCACCTTGCTCGAGCTTTTCTACATGCTGCTGAAAGGCCGGGGTCTCTTCGAGTGCGTTACGCAAGTAGAGACCGATCATGCCCAGGGGCAAGGCGAGGAAGAAGGGCAGGCGCCAGCCCCACGCCTGGAATTGCTCTTCGCCTATCACCGCGGAAATCAGCACCACCAGGCCTGCACCGAGTACAAAACCGGCGATAGAGCCGAAGTCCAGCCAGCTCCCGAGAAAGCCGCGCTTGCGGTCCGGGGCATACTCGGCGACGAAGATCGAGGCGCCGGTGTATTCGCCGCCCACCGAGAAGCCTTGGGCCATCTTGGCCAGCAACAGCAGGATGGGGGCCCAGATGCCGATCGAGGCATAGGACGGAATCAGCCCGATGGCGAAGGTGCTGAGGGACATGATCACGATGGTGGCCGCCAGGACTTTCTGCCGACCATATTTGTCGCCTAATGAACCGAAGAACAGACCGCCCAAAGGACGGATCAAGAACGGCACCGAGAAGGTGCCCAGCGCGGCAATCATCTGCACGCTGGGGGACGCGTCGGGAAAGAACACCTTGCCGAGCACATAGGCGACAAAGCCATAGACGCCGAAGTCGAACCATTCCATGGCATTGCCCAGTGCGGCGGCAGTGATCGCCTTGCGCATTTTGGCGTCGTCGACAATGGTGATGTCTTTCAACCCGATGGGATTAACGGCTTTCTTGCTTGATTTCATGCGGATTTCCCTGTCGCTGATCCATCTCGATGCCATCGTTTTACAGGCACGCACTCATTGGTTCAGATACAAGAAGACACCGAATAATTCACTGGCTGCCGTTTTTTTTGTCAGCGCCGCGTTGTGTCGGGATTAGCTGAGTCGATCGCCACCCAGCGAATCACGCTGCATCGACTGCAGGTTTTTCTCGATGGTTTCGCAGAGGGTTTCCATCTGGATCTGGTGTTCGCTGTCGCGGAACGGGCTTTGCAGATCGGTGCCGATGCGTTCGATGGCCAGCAGCATGAAGCCCACCACCGTCGAGGCCAGTGGGGTAAACCAGCCTAGGGACTCGACTAGCCCCACCGGCACAATCAGGCAGAACAGCGAAATAAACAGCCGTGGAAAATAGACGTAAGGGTAGGGCAGCGGCGTATTGGCAATCCGCTCCATTCCGCCCTGGCTGTTGGACAGATCAACCAGGGTCGACTCCAGCCGTGCCAGGCGAATACTATCCAGGCGCCCGGCCTTGTATTCCTGGGCCAGCAGCGCCGCGGAACCGTTGAGGATATCGTTGGCAAAGTTATTGGTGGTGCCGCTGCGGGCGAACTCCTCGGCGGGAATAAACGCACGTATCTCGTCCGGACAAGGCTGCCCCCGCAGGTGCGCGGCCAGGCAGTTCACATATGCCACGTGGCGGCGCAGCAGGGTTGATTTCATCGGGTTGACTTCATTGTCCGGGTCATCCAGCAACGTCAGGACCTGCCGCGCAAAGCTACGGGAGTTATTGACCATCGCCCCCCACAACGTGCGCGCTTCCCACCAGCGATTGTAGGCACTGCTGTTGCGAAAACTGATCAGCACCACCAACGCCGAGCCCAGCAACGTCAAAGGCATCAGCGGCAGGTTGATTTTGCTGTTGAGAAACAGCATGAAGTCCACGGTGACGGCTATATCCCAGAGCAGCAACCAGAACAGGGCCCAGCCCACATAGCCCATGGTCTTGATGACCAGACGGTATTTTTTGATGATGGCGGCTTTCAAGCGCGGACCTCGCGGCGAGCGGTGGGCATTAATGCACTAACTCGGACGGTGGTTGCCGGGTAAAGGTTCGGTGGGGCTGCGATCAATGATCATGAGCGGTGAGTGCGAGAACCGGGACGCCGGGTGCGATCATATGACTAAACCGCTGTTGGGGTGAGTCGCGCCGACTGGGGCCCGACGCTGGCTTGAGCCCTGTCCACCAGCCGTTGCACCCACTCGGCATCCTGATTGTTGACCACGGCGTAGCGGTCCGGAGGGAAAAAGGTCCAGTGATGGGCGACCTCGACAAGGCGTTTGAGCTCATCGGCAGACACCCAATAGGGCGTGTCGACCAAGGGCATCGGCGCGCCGCTGAAACGCCGGCCGAGAGCGAGGTTGGTACCGGGGGCAAAGGCGATCGTCAGTTCCTGGCCGGGTTGCATTTGCTTGTCTGGCGAGGGCATTTTCTCAACCCGTCCGTAGCTGAAGTTGCCCGGATATTCATCCTTGAGTACCAGCCAGTGGCCGGCCGTGGTTTTGGCCAGAACCCATTGCGACACACCACTGTCTTGCACGCATTCAAGCTTGCCGTTTGTCCATCGCATGAGGGTGTTGCAGTCCGGATCATAGTCGCAGGACCACAAGCTGGTGCCAGACACCAAGGTATGGCGCTCAAGCTCGACCAGCCCTTGGCCCGGGATGGACTGCCAATAGCGTTTGGTCGGGTCGTGTGTATCGCGCAAAAAGTTGCGTAACACCCAGGCCGCGGTGAAAAGCAGCGTCCCGAGCGCAAGCCAGCCAGAGGCGTCTCCGACAATCCGGTCGACATCCAGGCCAGGAGCGAATAACGATCGATAGAGCAACAGGCCCAGTAAAAACGCGATACCCGGCAGAAGCGGCCCAAAGCACAACGGCGGCAGCAACACCGCGATCCAGCTGAAACGGTGCCCGGATGCGTGCTCACGCGCCCAGGCTTGCTCTTGGGCAAGCATCGGCACCCGTTCGCGCGGGGCAATGCCAGGGTCGGGCGTCTGAAAGCGCATGGACAGTGAGTAGGGGTCATCTCTCATGGATCAAATCATTCCCTTGAAGTCATTGCTTATCGGCGACTTGAATCATTCCTGCAACCCGGATCCAGTTATGACCGATCCAGTATGAGCCGCAAGAATGAAGGAAAAGTGGTCTGACGCTTCCTGCGATTACATTGGGAGCGCTTGGTTCGGGACTACGCTAAAGCCATGCGGGTCGTCGCTCAATGGTGACCCACTGTTCGCGCTGCATCCGCCCCTGGAGCGCCCAATGCCGCCCATCATCACGCGCCTGGTGGCGCTGTTTGTTCTTTGCCTGACACTTGACGTCCCAGCCCAGCCCAATGCCTGCCCGGTTGGCGAGAAACAAGTGTGCCTGGATGGCTGCGTCTGTCTGCCGGACCTGGGGCCGCTGCTCGGCCCCCTGCCTGATGGCATCTATCAGATCGCGGCACCCGCACTGGCGCTGTGGTTGACCCAAGCCCGCGCCGAAGCAGCCAGCGCCGGCACCCAACCCATTCCGCCGCATATCCGGGAGCAACTGCTGCGCTGGTACGACCCCAGTGTCCTCGATGCCGCGCGCTACAAAGTCAGCGACAACGGCCAACTCAATGCCGCCACTGCCATGCTGCAAAACCCCGATGTCGGTGCCGTGACGCTGATCGACATCATTCTCTTCCGGGACGCTCAAACCGCAGAGCAGAACATCCCGCTCTGGGCTCACGAATTAAAGCATGTGCAGCAGTATCGGGAATGGGGGGTAGAAGGATTTGCCCAGCGTTATACACAAGATTTCAATGCTGTGGAGGCACCGGCTTATGCCATACAGGCTGAGGTCAGGCGGTGGGTGCGGGAAGGGACTTACTGAAAGATGGTAGTGAAGCTCCGGCGCATTGCGCAACCTGTCCTGCATTTCTTCCAGTACGGCTTCATGCTCCCAGCGTCGACCCCGTCGTTCCTGACTGACTGCTTTTGACCGATTTCTACCTCTCGCGACAGGCTGCTTTCGACCCCAAAGCAGACCTTAGTACGAACCACAACGCTCAACCTCGCACACCAGATGGAACCTAAGCACTTCATCAATGACTTCCTCGCCATACAAACGTAATCTCGCCAGTTCGCTGACCAAAACAAGACAAAAAATCAGGAGTCATTGATGCAACCGATCCGTCTCGGTCTGGTGGGCTACGGCAAGATTGCCCAGGATCAACACGTCCCCGCTATCAACGCCAACCCTGCGTTCCAGTTGGTGTCTGTCGCAACCCAAGGGCAGCCCTGCGCCGGGGTTGAGAACTTTCAGTCTTTGAGCGAGCTGCTGGAAAACGGCCCGCAGGTCGATGCGATTGCGTTTTGCACTCCGCCGCAAGGACGATTCGCTCTGGTGCAGCAAGCGCTGGCCGCTGGCAAACACGTGCTGGTAGAAAAACCGCCGTGCGCCACCTTGGGTGAAGCGATGGCACTGGTGAATCAGGTCGGGGAGCAGGGCGTCAGCGGTTTGTTCGCCTGGCATTCACGCTACGCGCCCGGCATCGAAGCGGCCCGTGACTGGCTGGCCAGCCGCACCCTGCAAAGCGTGCAGATCGACTGGAAGGAAGACGTGCGCAAGTGGCACCCCGGCCAGACATGGATCTGGCAACCCGGCGGCCTGGGCGTCTTCGATCCCGGTATCAATGCCTTGTCGATAGCAACCCATCTATTGGCGCTGCCGCTGTTCGTTGAGTCTGCCGAACTGCGAGTCCCCGGCAACTGCCAGTCGCCTATTGCCGCTTCCATCAAGATGTCTGACGCGCGCCACCTCGATGTCCGCGCGGAGTTTGATTTCGACCACGGTCATGATGAACTCTGGAGCATCGAAATTCGCTGCACCGAAGGCATCCTGCGACTGGACAACGGCGGCGCACTGCTGAGTATTGACGGGGTGCGCCAAGCCGTCTCGGAGGAGGGCGAGTACGCGGCGGTGTATCGACATTTTCAACAGCTGATTGCCGACAAAACCAGTGACCTGGACCTCCAACCGCTGCGACTGGTTGCCGATAGCTTTTTTGTCGGCAGTCGGGCGTTGGTTGAGCCGTTTTACGATTAGAGAAAAGCGAGACAGGTTTATTTACGCTTGGTGGTAATTAAATCTGTCCCCTTATCTCGACCCAATACACGATTAGATCCCAAAAAAGGCGCGCAGAGTGGTGCAAAACATAGACCCAGTGATCGAGACGGAGCGGTTAGTACTTGATGCGCTTGCTCAAAACGACGCAAAAGCTCTATTTGAATATCGTGGGGATCCCACGGTGGCCAGGTACCAAGGCTGGCAACCTTCCAGTTTCAAAGAGGCGGCCGACTTTATTTCAGAGCAGTCGAACATAAAATTTGGCCAAGCCGGCGAGTGGTGCCAGCTTGCCATCCGCAGCAAGCAAACCGGTGAGTTGATCGGCGACTTCGGAGTACGGTTTCCAGCAACGACGGCGGATTCAATCGAGTTCGGTCTATCACTCAGCCCGGCTCATCAGCGCAAAGGGTATGCACGCGAGGCCGTGGTGGCCAGTATCAACCTTGCTTTCCGGCAGTGGGGTTATCGTAGGTTGGTCTGTTCTGTGGACCCTCGCAACAGGGCAAGCGTGGCACTGTTCCGAGCGCTAGATTTCCGTCAAGAGGCTTATCATGTGGAAAGCTACCAACTCCGTGGGGAGTGGGTTGATGACGTGATCTTCGCGATGCTCGCCCGTGAGTGGCCTAGAGAGTTTGGAGTCGACCAGTAGTAATAGCCGTATTCAGGAGGCCAACGGGTATTACGAGCGCGCTCAGATGGTGGCCGAGCCAATTCCCCTGGTGAGAGCTTACGGACACTCTCGAAGGTAACCGTGGTCCAGCCATCAGTCCATGTGATCGGACGGTCGACGACTTGCTTGAATTCACTGTGAGTGTTTACGCCTTAAGCTATCACCTAACGTACTCTATTTTTGTTTTCGAAAAGAGGGACTAAGTTGTCTGGTCTTCGGCAAATAGTGCGAGCTGGTGAGTTGTTCAGCGCCTCCTTAGGGGGCATAGTTTTAGTGCTATGCCCCATTTGATTGATCGGCTGCGGATTGTATTTTGGTGAAAGGTTTTTATGGATTACATGCCGGTGGAGAAGTCCGGTTGGTACATGTCGATATCATTTCGCACTGCTTGCAACGCTTTATCGTAATAACAAAGCATATGCAAAGCCCAGTCGGCACGCGCCCGAAGGCGAATATCATTTTCGTCTTTAGGTTCTCCATTGTTCAGCATACTTTCAACTTGCCTGACAATCAGATGCTCCGGAAGGTAGGTAATCCGGCAATTTTTATAACTGGATCCACGTAACTCAGCGATAGGATAGGCGCCCCCTAAACCGGCCGAAACCCCTACCAATAGCGCTGGCTTATGTCCCAATTCGGCGAGACCGGCATAAAGGAAGAAGTTTTTTAAGGCTGGGCAAGCCATGCCGTTCCACTCTGGGCTGATAACAACCAGCGCTGTTGCTTTTTTAAGGATTGACTGCTGTATGCTCCAGACGTTGTCAGTATCTTTTTCCGGCCAAAGTGGTAGTCGACTTGATGCTAAGTCTATTAGGTTGATTGACTCGCAAAGTTCTAATTTTTCTAATCGGTTTCGCAGATAATTGGCGACCTTCACTGATTGGCTGTGTGATCTATTTGATCCAGACAGCAGAACGATATGGCTACTCATCGTGCGACCTTCTGCTCAGCATTCACCGTCGGCGCCACACGACGGGATCGAACAACTGGCCAGAATAATTCCTCTTTCCAACTGATCGGCGACAAGTGCTCGATACCATAAGCTGGTGGACGACGGCGCGTAATCTTTGCCGTCCCGAACAGTACATCCCAAAGAAACAACATGTTGCCAAAATTACCTTTGTAATGCGTGACGCCATCCTCAGCAGTCAAACCGTGATGTGCAGAGTGAGTGGATGGCGTAGAGAAGGTGCGCTCCAATATCCAGACAAGAGGGCGTAAAGCAGGGATGCGGTAAAGTTTATCGTCCCAGGCGACACTGCTGTGCGCCGCAAAAATCACGGTCATTTTCAAGATCAAATAAACGTAATAAATCGGGGCGAGACCAAGATAAATTAGAACACCGGAAAGCCAGATGCCCGGCATCAGCAGATAGTAAAAACTGTTATTGCGATAGACGATGCGAATACTCATGTAAGGAGCTGAGTGGTGAGCGCGATGCAGGGCATATAGCGCGGGGATGCGGTGAGTCAGGCGGTGCCACCAATACTGGGTCATGTCATCCAGCAGTAAAAACAACACAAATCCGGCAATCCATGGGATCTCGGCCAACGCGTCTTTCTTATCTGGCAGAAGCTGATTTAAGATCATGCCACTTAGCCACATCACCAAAGGAAACGTGATGGCTACCATTATGCTAGACCCGAAGACCTCAATCAGCACGTCACGTTTGCTACTTGACGCCTGGCGAAACGATGAGCAGGCAAGCTCTATTAAAACGAAGGCAAGGAAAATTCCGGCCACGATAAAGGTTGGGTTGTTGGCGAGCATTGTTGTATTCATGGCACTCTCGATTTAGGCCCTTGCGGGCAATGCCAAATAATTAGAAACCAGGAGCTCGGCGCCCCCAATGCGTGAATCGGACAGAGTTGAGCTAGAACCGGCCAATCGCTCGAACCAGCGTTTTCATCGCGGCAAGCTCGGTCAGGTGTTGGAGCGTTTTCTCGACAGCCAAGCCCAGCATAAAAGTGCAGATTACAGTCTGGTGGAGTTGGATCAGCTATGGCGTGAGGCGGCGCGTATTGACCCCGCCATTGGCCTGAAACTGTTCACACTGTTCACACCTCAGGACTGGCACGTACTAGTTTATCTGTGTCTGTACAGTCCAGACGTTGCCTCTGCACTGCAGTACTGGGCCCGTTACGCACCGCTGGCATCGGATGCGGACAGTGTCAGGTTGGTGAATGACGAAAACGGCTTTGGGGTAGAGCTGGGCGTCGACGCACCGGGTGAGCTGAGGCGCTATGTCACCGAGCACTACGGCGTCATGTTTATAACCCAACTGCAGCGCGGAACTGGCCAGGAAGTTTGTCCAGTGCTGGCAAAATTTACCCATTCGCGTCCGTCGTATTACAAGCAATACGCGCATTCGTTTGGAGAGCGGATTGAGTTTGACTGCCCGACTAGCTGCTTTTACTTTGATTCTCGTAGCCTGGGTCTTCCGATGCTTACTCGACATAACGGTATGCTGGAGCTGCTGACTCAGGAACTAGACCGGCGGATTGCGGTGTATCGAAATTTCAGCGGCTGGGCCGCCAAGGTGGCGGCAGGGGCGCGACGGGCATTATCGCGAGGTGAGCCCCCGAATCTGGAAAATCTGGCAAAGACTCTTCACCAGACACCGCGCACTTTACGTAGACGCCTGGAAGAGCAAGGCACGACATTCCGGCATTTGCTTGATCAGGTCCGCGCAGAACTGGAACTGCATCTGGAATTGCAGGGAGAATCTCGAGCAGATATTGCTGACCAGTTAGGCTATAGCGATTTGACTGCCTATCTCCACGCCCGTAATAGATGGCGCGTAAAAGTGTAAAGGCATCGTTATCTAAAGGCGATTCAGCGTAGGTATAGATCTGAGAGCCATTCAGGCGTCGTTAGAGCAATCCTTTTGCACAGTTCTGACCTCCTTGGCCGGACAGCGACGGTCTAGCATCGACCGTCGCAGTGGCTGGTCAGACTTCCGTCTGTTCCGCCATTTCCAGGGCGTCATCGACCTCAATTCCGAGGTGTCTGACGGTGCTTTCAAGCTTCGTATGACCAAGCAGGAGTTGAACAGCTCTCAGGTTTTTCGTCCTGCGATAGATCAGCGATGCCTTGGTTCTCCGTAGCGTGTGGGTACCGTACATGGTTGGGTCAAGGCCAATGGCTGTGACCCACGCTTTGACTATTCGAGCGTATTGCCTGGTGGAGAGATGATCTGAACCGTGCAACCGGGTCCGAATCAAGAAATCCTCACTGCGGAGGCGTGCCAGATGCATCCAAGCCTCCAGAACCGTTCGGGTTTGCTCTGTGATTTCAAATTGCACAGGCTGCTGAGTTTTCTGCTGCATCACGATGGCCCAGATATCTCTCACTCGGAGCGGGGCTTTCTGCCCGACAAGCTTTCCCTTGTTCCAAGGTTGATAGTTGTATGTGGCAATTGTGTTCATGACTTGTCCTCCAGGTTGAGGGAGGACAAGGGTGGATCAGTTACAGTGCGTGGGGAGCGCTATCCGACCCATAGCCGACTTTCCCGGTAATCCGTGAAGAACCTTATTTTTGCCATTGAGGACCAGGCGATGAGCTCTAGCCATCACTCCGGTGCCATCAGAACAGCGAGCGTCATCTTGATGAACTCTTCGTTCTTGTCGATGGTGTCCGGGGCGCCGTGCACGTTGTTGGCGACGTCGGCCGAGCCGCGCGCCTCAACCCAGCTCGATAGCTCTATGATGGCTGCTTCAATGGCGAACTGGTTCTCGTAAGTGGGATAGCCAGCCGCCCATGTCAATAAATTCAATCGGAAAGTTGCTTGGTTCTAAAGCGCATCAAATCGACTTTGCAGGAACTTAAAATATCTCCAGCGCCCGAGCCACCCATCACCGAGTCACCTTCCCATTGACACTGAGCCTCCTTGAACTTCTCGAAAGCCTTCTGAGAGGCGAGCAGCGAGGCAAGGGCTTTGGCCGTCGCACTCGAATCGATTTCCTTTGTCTTGGCTTCCAGTTTTTTGT
>Ga0209847_1000103_pt1 | contig 37106 bp, 31 predicted proteins | sample OrgsoiDNA_201060_FD_185808 | JGI IMG/M metagenome (GOLD analysis project Ga0209847, IMG submission 185808) | Permafrost soil microbial communities from the Arctic, to analyse light accelerated degradation of dissolved organic matter (DOM) -... | ecosystem: Environmental > Terrestrial > Soil >... | reverse complement strand
CTGACCATCGGCACGCTGATGCTGACCACCACCGTGGCCGCCAGCATCGGCATCCTGATGGCCAAGCTGTTCGGCCTGACCGCCGTCGGCCTGACCTCCAGCGCGGCCGAGGTGGCGCGCGGCGTCTACCTGCAAGGCCACGTCGAGCAGGCGCAGGCGATTTCGCTGCCCAGCATGCTGCTCAGCTTCATCCCCGACCATCCCTTCCTCGACCTGACGGGCGCACGCAAGACTTCGACCATCGCGGTGGTGATCTTCTCGCTGTTCATCGGCATCTCGGCCACCGGCATCCACGCCAAGCGACCCGACGTGTTCGCCGCCTTCGAGCGCTTCATCGACGTCGCCCACGTCATCGTCATGCGCATGGTGACCCTGGTGCTGCGGCTGACGCCGTTCGGCGTGTTCGCGCTGATGGCGCAGGTGGTGTCGACCTCCAGCTACGCCGACATCCTGCACCTGATCGATTTCGTGCTGGCTTCGTACAGCGCCTTGATCCTGATGTTCGGCGTGCACCTGCTGCTGATCGCCGGCAGCGGCCTGAACCCGCTGCGCTACGTGAAGAAAATCTTCCCCGTACTGGCCTTCGCGTTCACCTCGCGCTCCAGCGCCGGCGCCATCCCGATGAGCGTGCAGACCCAGACCCAGCGCCTGGGCACGCCGGAAGGCATCGCCAACTTCGCCGCCTCGTTCGGCGCCACCATCGGCCAGAACGGTTGCGCCGGCATCTATCCGGCCATGCTGGCGGTGATGATCGCGCCCACCGTCGGCATCGACCCGTACACGGTGAGCTTCATCGCGCCGCTGCTGGCCATCATCACGGCCGGCTCGGTGGGTGTGGCCGGCGTCGGCGGCGGCGCCACGTTCGCCGCGCTGATCGTGCTGTCGGCAATGAATTTGCCGGTGGCGCTGGCTGGCCTGTTGATCTCGATCGAACCGCTGATCGACATGGGCCGCACCGCGCTCAACGTCAGCGGCTCGATCACCGCCGGCACGCTGACCAGCCGCGTGCTCGGTACCAGCGACGCGGCCGTCTTCGACAGCGACGCCGAACTCAACATCGACAGCGGCAGCCTCGCCGCGTGAGACGCGATAACAACAGCAGCAAGCCGGCGGCGCCCGTCGCCGGCGTTTTATCGCCACTCTGTTAGACAGCGTACGTATCGGCAGCCAAGTGTCAGGTTTAATACGGTCAGCGCGGGGTGTGGCACGCGGCTTAAAGGCCAGCAATGCGCGACACCCGGCATCGAATTAACCCACACAAAGGAATCGATCATGAACGCAACAAGCAACTGCATCAAAGCGATCGCCGGCGCCGCCATGCTGACGGCCCTGCTGGCCGGCTGCCACAAGCCGGCCGACGAAAACGCCAACCCACCGACCCCGGCCGCGACGCCTGCGCCAGCCGACAGCAACGCCGCGCCCGCAGCGCCACCAGCCGCGCCGGCGCCAGCATCATCCGGCACTTCCGGCACCAACGGCACGAGCGACAATTCGGCGATGCCGAACAATAGCAATAACGCCGCCAATCCAGGCACCAATCCCAACAGCGACAACAGCAATAACACCAATAACAGCACCACGCCGCAGCCCGCCTCGGGCAAGTAATCGCGTCCGTATCGCCGCCATAAAAAAAGGGCCCGCAGGCCCTTTTGGTCGTGATGCAGCGCAGTAGCGCGGCTTAGAACTTGTAGTTGTACGCCAGGCCCAGCAGTTGCAAATGCGTCTGGTAGACGCCGCGCGTCGTTTCGCCGTTGCCGGTGCAGCTAGGCGTCAGCGGCGAGCAGGCGTTGCTGTAGTCGGTGGTCGCGTCCTTGAAGCTCATATAGCTGTAGGCCAGGTCGATCGACGAATGCGCATTGAACTTGTAATTGGCGCCAAACGACAATTGCGTGCGGTCGCTGTCCGGCAGGGCTGGATGGGTCAGCTGGTCGTCGCGCACCGGCGACTGGTCGTAGGCGATGCCGCCGCGCAGCGTCAACACATCGCTGTAGTGGTAATTGGCGCCCAGCGACACGCGGTAGGTGTTTTTCCACTGCTGACGGATCACTTCGTCGCCTTCGACGGTGCCCGGGAACTGGATGTTCAAGTCGCTCATGCGCGAGTTGCGGGTCCAGGTCAGGTCGCCCATCACGTCCCACTTGGCGTCGATGGTGTGGAAGCCGTTGAAGGACAGCGTCTCCGGCGTGCGCAGCGATACCAGCGCGGCCGAGTTGGCGCGGTTCGAGGCGGCGGCCAGGATGTGGTTGACGATAGGGTCGGTGGTCACTTGCGAGAAGTCCCACACCGCGCCGCCCTTCAGCTGGTGCACGATGGACGAGCGGTAGGCGACGCCGAAGCGGGTGTTCTGGTCCAGCGTGTACAGATAGCCCAGGTTGAAGCCATAGCCCCAGTCCTTGCCATCTTCCGAGCCGTGGCCGTCTTGCACGGCGGCCAGCGCGGCCGGGTTGCCGCCCAGCGCGGCGATCTGGTGCACCAGCGCGGCACCCACCGGGCTGCTCGACAGCGCGGCAACGGCGCCCGGCGTGTCGACGGCCTGGCCCAGGTCGGCGGTCATGCGCTCGGCGTCGATGCCGAAGCCGAAGGCGTGGTGTTCATTGACCTTGAACGACACCGACGGGTTCAGCGTGACGGCTTCGAGCTTGATGTTGCTCAGCGAGTAGCGGCCGGTCCAGGTGTTGCCGTAGTCCAGCTTGGCGCCGTAAGGCACGAACACGCCAAAACCGACGGCCCACTGCTCATTGATCTTGTGGCTGAAATACGCCGATGGCGCGGTCACGGAGTCCGGCGCGAAGTCGTGCGCTGCGGTACCGCCGGTCGGCGTGCCGGTGAAGCGGGTCGAGCCGGTGTCATTGAAGGTGGAGTGCGGAATCACGACGGTGGCGCCCAGGTCGATCTGGGTGCCGTCCAGGCGCGACAGGCCGGCCGGGTTGTAGAAGATGGTCGAGGCGTCGGCCGCTTCGGCCGAGTTGGCGTCGGCCGTACCCTGGCCGGACACGCTTTGCGAACCGAAACGGTAGCCCGACGCCATGGCGCTGGCGGACATGGCGCCCAATGCGGCGGCGATCAACAGGGGAAGATATTTGTGTTTCATGTAGAGTCTCTCGTTATCAATGGCGTATGGTCGCCAGGTTTTTCTGACACCAACACGATGAAAAACGCGGGCGCGCCGGCCATGTGCTGGAAGGCCAGCAGCATACTACATTTGTAAAATGTCTATTTAGAGGCCGGACACTAATTGCCATGAGCATAGGCCATTAATGACCAAGGACGCCGTAGCGTCCTTGGTCATGAGCAATAGCAGGCTTAGTGCGGATCGAGCGCCGTGTCGGCGACGGCCGGCTTGCCGCGTCCCGTCGCCTTGCGCGCCAGCCACATGAGGCCACGGAACAGCAGGCGCACGAACACCAGCGTCAGCAGCGCCTCGACGAAGGTCATCACGAAGGCCGGCAGCGCGTGCCAGCGCACGGCGCGGCGGCGGAACTTGGCCACGGCACGGTCGCGCGCGATCTCGATGCTGTCATAGAAAGTCGGCACCATCAGCAAGGTCAGCAGCGTCGAGGTGATCGTGCCGCCGATGATGGCGATCGCCATCGGACGGTAGAACTCGCCGCCCTCGCCCAGCCCCAGCGCGACCGGGAACATGCCGGCGATCAGCGCGAAGGTCGTCATCAGGATGGGGCGCAAGCGCATGCGGCCGGCGTACATCAGCGCATCCTCGCGGCTAAAGCCCTCCTCCTCGCGCTTGCGGGCCGCGTCCAGCAGCAGGATGGCGTTCTTGGCGACCAGGCCCATCAGCATGATCACGCCGATCAAGCTCATCAGGTTGATCGTGCTCTTGGTCAGCAGCAGCGCGATGACCACGCCGATCAGCGACAGCGGCAGCGACAACATCACCGCCACCGGCGCCGTGAACGAGCCGAACTGCATCACCAGGATCAGATACATCAGGCCGATGCCGGCCACCAGCGCGATCATCATCTGGCTGAACACCTCGTTCATGTCCTTGCCGGCGCCGCCCAGGCTCAGGCCGTAGCCGGGCGGGAAGTCGATAGCCTTGGCCAGTGTCATGGCGTCGCTGGTCACTTCGCCGGCCGAGCGGCCCTGCACGTTGGCGCTGACGGTGATGGTGCGCTTGCCGTCCTTGTGCTTGATGGTCGACGGCCCCTTGCCCATCGTCACGGTGGCGATCTGGTCCAGCGGCACCATCTGGTTGGTGCCGGTGACGGCGATCGGCAGGCGTTCGATGTTCTCGGCGCCGGTGCGGTCTTCCGGCGTCAAGCGCACCGCCACATCGCGCGACTCGCCGGTCGGGTCGACCCAGTCGCCCACTTCGATGCCGGCGAAGGCCACCCGCAGCGCCTGCGCCGCGTCGCCGGCGCCTATGCCCATCGAGTTGGCCAAGCCACGGTTCAGCTCGATTTGCAGCTCATCCTTAGGATCTTGCTCGGACAGGCCGACATCGACCGCGCCCGGCACCTTCTTCAAGCGGTCCATATATGCATTGGTCAGTTCCATCAGCTTGCGCGAATCGGCGCCGGTGAACTCGATCTGCACCGGCTTGCGGTCGCCGTTGCTGAGGTCGTCCAACACCGTGTATTCGGCACCGACCAGCCGGGTCAGCTTCTCGCGCAATTCCTTGGCCACTTCCAGGCCCGAACGCTTGCGCTCGGTTTTCTTGCCGATGTCGATATAGATGCGGCCGCCGCCCGGATTCACATAACTATTGGTGGCCTTGGTTTCGGCCAGCGAGCGTGCCAGCACGGCCGCCGTCTCCAGCTTCAGGCGCGAGTACTCCAGGCTGCTCGACGGCGGCGAGCGCACGTCGATGGCGATGGTGCCGAAGTCCGACGACGGCACGAAGCTCATGCCGCCCCACTTGGCCTGCAGGGCGATGGCGCCGGCGAAGGTCAGGATAGCGATCACGGCCATCGCGCGGCGGTGGTGCAGCGCCCAGGCGATCACATTGCCGTAGCGGTCGGCCTGGTGGTCGAACCAGTTGTTAAAGCGTTCCAGCACTTTCTCGAAGCCCTTGCGCGGCGTCTTGTGGTGGTCGACCGGGTCGCCCCAGAACGCCGACAACATCGGGTCGAGCGTGAACGAGATGAACAGGCTGACCGCCACCGAGCAGGTCACCGTCAGCGCGAAGGGACGGAACCACTCGCCCGTGATGCCGGGCATGAAGGCCACCGGGATGAACACGGCCATGATGGAGAAGGTCGTCGCGGCCACGGCCAGGCCGATCTCGGCCGTGCCTTTCAGCGCGGCGGTGCGGCGGTCGGCGCCCAGCTGCATGTGGCGCACGATGTTTTCCCGCACCACGATGGCGTCGTCGATCAGCACGCCGATCGCCAGCGACAGGCCCAGCAAGGTCATGAAGTTCAGCGTGAAGCCGCACAGCCAGACGCCGATGAAGGCCGCCAGCACGGAAGTCGGCAGGCTCAGCGCCGTGATCAAGGTCGAGCGCCACGAGTTGAGGAACACATAGACCACGAAGATGGTCAGGCCGGCGCCGAACACCAGCGATTCGATCACGTTGTCCAGGCTGTTCTCGGCGTTTTCGCCGTCGTCGTCGGTCACTTCCAGCGTGGTGCCGGTCGGCAGTTCCTTGCGGATTTCGTCGGCGATGGCGCGCACCTTGCGCGCCACGGTCACGGTCGAGGCGTCATGCGAACGGACGATGGAGATGCCGACGTTGGGTTTGCCCGAGCGCACGGACAGGCTGTTCTGCTCGGCGAAGCCATCCGCTATGGTCGCCACCTGCGACAAGCGCACCAGCTCGTCGCCATTGCGCTTGACCACCACTTGCTGGAACTCTTCCGGACGCTCGATGCGGCCGACCAGGCGGATGCTCTTCTCGTCGAGCGCACCGCTGACCTTGCCCACCGGCGCGTTGGTGTTCTGGTTGCGCAGCGCGTTGACCACGTCGCTGACCGAGACATTGTATTCGCGCAGCTTTTCGGCCTGCAGCAGCACGCTCAGCTCGCGCTTGAGCGAGCCGTCGATATTCACCGAAGCGACGCCGTCGACGGCGCGGAAGCGGTCGGCCAGCTTGTCCTCGGCCAGACGCGAGATGATGGCGTGGCTCTGCGTCGTCGACGACAGCGCCAGCTGCATCACCGGCTGGGCCGAGGTGTCGATGCGCTGCAGGATCGGCTCGCGCATCTCGGTCGGCAGCTTGTAGCGCACCGCGCCGATGGCGTTGCGGATTTCATCGGACGCCTCGATCAGATTCTTGGTGAAGGCGAACTCGATGCGGATGCTAGCCGAACCCTCCTGCGCCGTGCTGTCGGTCTCGGTCACGCCGGTGATCGACTGCAAGGATTTTTCCAGCCGGTTGACGATCTCGCGCTCGACCGTCTCGGGCGAAGCGCCCGGATACGGAATATTGACGATGATGAAGGGAATCTGCACGTCGGGATTCTGGTTGACGCGCAGTTTTTTCAGCGCCATCAGGCCCAGGCACATCATCGCGATGATCAGCACGATCGTCGCGATCGGCCGCTTGATACTGAAATCGGATAAGAACATGGCTTAGTTTCCTTTATTGGCCGAGGTGGCCGACGTGGCCGACGCCACCGTCTTCGGCACGCTCAGCTCGACTTTCTGGCCATCCTTGAAGGTCGCGCCGGGCACGCGCACGACCATGTCGCCCGACGTCAGGCCGCTGTTGACCTGCCACAGGCCGGTGCGCTCGTCGCGCGTGCCGATGGTCAGGTTGGCCTTGACCAGCTTGGCGCCCGACGGTCCGCTCTGGATGCGCCACGCATAATTGTTGTCGCCGGCCTGCACCATCGCGCTGGCCGGCAGCATCAGCGCCGACGAGGTGGCCGACTCGACGTGGCCCTCGGCGTACAGGCCGGCCACGCGCGGCTCCTTGTTGCCGGCGAACTCGACCAGCACCTCGACCTGGCGCGTGACGGCGTTGGCGGCCGGATCGACGCGTTTGACCTTGCCATTGAAATTCTGCCCCGGATAACCATTCACGCTGAACAGCACCGGCTGGCCGACCTTGACGATGCCGATCTTGTCGGCCGACACCAGGCCCTCGAAGCGCATGCTGGTCGGATCGATCACCTTGATCAATTCCTTGCCGATGGCGGCCGTGTCGCCGTTCGACACCTTGCGCTCGCTGACGATGCCGTCGAACGGCGCGCGCACGCTGGTCCGCGTCAGCTGCTGGCGCGCCGACACGGAACGCGCCTTGGCGGCGGCCAGGTCGCTGGCGGCGTTGTTGCGGCGCGTTTCCGCATCCTCCATCGCCTGCGTCGAGACCATGCCCGAGCCGAGCAGCGTCTTCTGGCGCTGGTACATGCGCTCGGTCTGCTCCAGCGACTGCTGGGCCGCGCGGGTGGCCTCGTCGGCCGAATTGAGCGCGTCGCGGATCGAGGTTTCATCCAGGCGCACCAGCAAGTCGCCTTTTTTGACGGCCTCGCCGTTTTCCTTCAGCACCTGGACCACCACGGCCCCCACTTCGGCGCGCAGGTCGGCGCGGCGCTCCGGCTGGATCGAGCCGGTGATGACGGGACCGGAGGCCAGCGCGTTCGACTGCACCGTCAACAAGTCTTCCGGCGCGATCAGCAGCTTGGGCGCCGCCGCCGACTTGTCGCTGGCCGAAGCCGACGCGCTGGCCGAGGCGGAAGCGCCGGGCGCCGTGTCGGACTTGCCGCAGGCCGCCAGGGCCGAAGCGATGGCGAGAGCAAGCAGGGTTTTGCGCAACATAGAAAATCTCCGAAGGTAGGGTATGACTAAGGCTAGAAAAGATTTGGCAAAACTACAAGGCGCAGAGTATCCCCGAGCGCGTCGGCAGCGTCAATCGACGGCGGACGGATTGCCGGTTTTGGGGACTGAACTGCGCTTGGCGGCGACAGAATGCGTTTTTTAGCGGGCTGGAGTGTCCGGGAGCGGACAGGACGAGGACAAGCGGTGGACAAGGCGCGGTGTGGGTTGCCGACAACAGATGGCAGACGGACGGCGGGCGGCCACGTCGCGCCGCTACGCCGCCGCCGACACCCAGCCTCAAGGACTAAGCGGTGCTAACAATCAGCCGCGGCCGAAAATGGCGTTGATGATGAACCCCATCGCCACGCCGGTGCACAGTCCGCCGCCGATTTCGACCAGCGTGTGGCCCATGCGCTCGCGCAGCCAGTGATGGCCGCCGTCATCCCTGTCCTTGGCCAGCCGGTTGATCGCGGCGGCCTGCTTGCCGACGTGCTGGCGCAGGCTGTTGGCGTCGATGATGACGATGAAGCACAGCGTCACCGCCACGCCGAAGGCCGGATGGCCGATGCCCTCGCGCAGCGCGATCAGCGTCGCCATGCTCGACACGACGGCGCTGTGGTTGCTGGGGAAGCCGCCATTGCCGACCAGATTGAACGCCCATTTGCGGGCCCGCACGCTGTTAATCAGGAATTTGATCGGGCCGACCGTGACCCAGGTCAGCAGCGGCGTGACGAGATAGGCGATATCCATAGTGGTGTTTCCTTAAAGTTAAGCGCCGTAATTATCGCAGAACGGCCCCCGGCGGCGGAAGTAAGTAATATAAAATCTGCCCCACAAACAAAAACCGACCATTCAGGGAACCCATGCAGCATTTCAGACTCTCCTTCATTCTCAGCTTCATCCTGATGGCGCTGGCCGCCTGGTGGGGCTACAGCAACGGCGGCAGCACCGGCGCGCTGCACGCCATCTGGATCGCCGGCGTGCTCGGCGTGCTGGAAGTGTCGCTGTCCTTCGACAACGCCGTCGTCAACGCCACCGTGCTGCGCAACTGGAATCCGTTCTGGCAAAAACTGTTCCTCACCGTCGGCATCATCGTCGCCGTGTTCGGCATGCGTTTGCTGTTCCCGCTGCTGATCGTCGCCTTCGCCACCGGACTGGGCCTGGTCGACGTGTGGAATATGGCCCTCAACACGCCCGACATCTACTCGGCCCACCTGAGCGGCGCGCACGCGCAGGTGGCCTCCTTCGGCGGCGCCTTCCTGCTGCTGGTGTTCTTCAGCTTCCTGTTCGACCGCCACAAAAAGCTGCACTGGCTGGGCCGCGGCGAAAAGCTGCTGGCGCGCTATGGCAGCGTGGGCCTGGGCGTGATGCTGACCTTGATCGCCGTCTTCGTCTGCGTCTCGCTGATGCCGGCGGCCGAGCGCTACAGCGTGCTGGTGGCCGGCGTGGTCGGCGTGACGATCTACGTCGGCGTCAGCTGGCTGAGCGGCTTGATGGAGGAGGATGGCGACGACGGCGATGCCGGCATGGGCCTGACCGTCATGCGCGGCAGCATCGCCGGTTTCCTGTACCTGGAAGTGCTGGACGCCTCGTTCAGCTTCGACGGCGTGATCGGCGCGTTCGCCATCAGCAGCGACGTCGTGCTGATCATGCTGGGCCTGGCCATCGGCGCCATGTTCGTGCGTTCGCTGACGGTATATCTGGTCAACAAAGGCACGCTGGACGAATTCGTCTTCCTCGAACACGGCGCGCACTACGCCATCGGCCTGCTGGCGCTGATCATGTTCAGCAGCGTCCACTTCCACGTGCCGGAGTGGTTCACCGGCCTGTCCGGCGTGGTGCTGATCGGCCTGTCGCTGTGGTCGTCGATGCGCCACAAGGCGCTGCATGGCGTGCAAAGCGAAGGATGATCATTGATGATTTTTAATCATGAATGACAAAAAGCGAGCAAAAGCTCGCTTTTTTTATGGGCGCTGAATCAGCGCTGAATCAACGCTGACTAATCAGCGCGAACGCCACACCGCGCCGGCCGCCGATTCGGCCGCCTGCGTCAAGCGGCCGATGACGTCGCGCGTGATGCTTGCGGACTGGTCGCGCTCGGCCTTGGCCTTGGCTGCGGCCAGCGAGGCGGCGAACGCTCCCTCTTCGGCCTTCTGGCATTCGACTTCCTGCACCGCGACCTTGGCCTGCAGGGCCTCCAGCGCTTTCTGCGCGGCGGCGGCGCGGCGGGTTTCCAGCTCCAGCAGTTGCTGCTTGGCCGCCGTCATCGCGACGGTGGTATCGGCCAGCTTGCGCTGCATGGCGGCGTGGGCTTGCGCGGTTTCCAGCAGCGCTTTTTGCGCGGCCAACTTCTCGGCGCTGGCCAGATGGGCGGCCTGCTCTTCAGCCACACGCTGCATGATCATGTCGGCTTGCGCCTCTTCGGCCTCGGCGCGGGCCTGGGCTTCGGCAGCCACATTCATTTCCGCTTCCAGACGGCCGGCGATCGCTTTCGAGGCGCGCACTTCGGACGCCGTGGTGCTGCGCTGCTGCGTCAGTTTTTGTTCGATCAGCGCCAGCGACGCGCGCTCGGTCTCGACGAATTCGCGTTCGGCCTGCAACAGCGCCTGCGCCGTCGCGGCTTTCTCCTGCTCGACCTGCATGCGCTCGCGCTGCACTTCACCGAGTTCGATGGCCAGGCGAGCCTGCGCCGCCAAGGCCTGCGCGGCGGCGGCCTTCTGCTCCGCTTCCAATGCCACCTGGTCGGCGATCATCCGCGCGGCGACGGCCTCTTTTTCGCTGGCATCGGCCAGGCGCTGCTCGGCGTCGCGCTGTACGCGCAGCGCGGCGATTTGCGCCTGCTCCGCTTCGACGCGTGCCTTGGCGGCGGCGGTCGCGGTTTCCTCGGTCAGCAATTTTTCCTTCAGCGCGACCAGCGCCTGCTGCTCGGCGGCGGCGCGGGCGCGTTCGGCGGCGGTCAGCGTGGCCGATTGCGCGGCCGATTCTGCGGCCAGCGCTTCGGCAGCTTCGCGTGCGGCGGTGTAGGCTGCCTGCGCCTCGGCTTCGCGTTGACGCGTCGCTGCGGTGTAGGCATCGCGAACGGCGCTATATTCCGCAAGGGCTGCCGCCTCGCGTTGCTCGGCCAGCGCGGCGGCGGCGTCCTGCGCGGCGGCGTGTTCGGCCAGCGCGGCGACGGCGCGTTGCTGCGCGGCGTTTTCGGCGGCGGCGCGTTCGGCGACGCTGCGCGACAGCGCGGCGCTTTCCTCGGCCAAGCGCGCGGCGCGTTCGTTTTCGATGGCTTCGATACGGGCCGCTTCGGCCGCTGCGGTTTCGGCTTCTTTCAGCTGCGTCGCTTGCACCAGCGCCAGCGCCTCGGCTTCGACCCTGGCGTGGGTTTCCAGCTCGGCTTCCTGCTCGGCGTTCACCCGCGCCAGCGCCACGTTACGCAGCTGGCGTTCGGTTTCGATGCGCGCTTCGGTTGCGGCCAGGATGCGCGCCTCGGCGTCGCGCCGCGCTTGCACGCTGGCGGCGGCCACCATTTCCATGCGCTCGCGGTTGATCGCCGTGTCGCGGATTTCCTTTTCGGTTTGCAGGCGCAGATGCAGCGATTGCGCGGCGCTGCGTTGCGACTCGGCCTGCGCCAGCGCGATCTGCTCGCGCTCCTGCTCCAGATGCGCCAGCGCGCGGGCCTCTTCCAGCGCGCGCACTTCGGCGGCGGCGCGGTTGAAGGCCGATTCGAGCGCGATCTGGTCGGCGCGTTCGCGCTGCACGGTCAAGTCGAGCGCCTCGTTTTCGGCGTCGGCCAGCATCTGCGCGGTCTGGCGCGCGGCATAGGCGTGGCGTTCGCGTTCGCGCGCCAGCGTGGCGACGCGGGCGTCGGCCGAGGCGATGCCGACCATCTCTTCGCGCGCGGCCTGCACGGCGGCGACCCGTTCCACCGCGTTCAGGCGGGCTTGTTCGGTTTGCGCGTGCAGCTCGTCGGCGGCGCGCGCGGCTTGCTGCGCCAGCTCCGCTTCGATGGCGCTTTGTTCGGCGGCGCGCTTGCGGTTTTCTTCTTCCTGCTTGGCGCGCTGCTCGGCGGCGACGCGGATCGCGGTGTCGGCTTCGACGCGGGCGCGCAGTCCGGCCGTCTCCTGCTTGACCGCTTCAAGGCGGGCCACGCTGGCCTGGGCGGCGGCGCGCAGCGATTCGAGGCGCTCGCGGTTGGCGGCGATGGCCTCTTCCGACGCTTGCGCGTTTTGCAGCGCGACGGCGGCGGCGGCGGCGTCCATCGCGGCGCGGTCCTCGGCCAGCGAACGGGCGCGCGCCTCGGCGTGGGCGCGGTTCTCGGCGGCGCAGGCGGCCTTGGCGTCGGCTTCGACGCGGGCGATCGCCTCGTGTATGGCTTTCATCTCCATCGCCGCGCGCGGCGGCGCGGCCACGGCCGGCTCCTGCAAGACCGGCACCAGATCAAACGCCGCGTCCTGCGCCGACGGCTGCGCTTCGCTATCGGCGGAGTAGGCGACGGTAAGGAGGGCGCTTTCGCGCTGGGCCAGGGATGATTGCATGAGGTTCTCGCTTGGTTGGTGTGTCCCGGCCACGCACCGGGACTTCTTAGGAAACCATTATCGGAGAAAGTCAGGCGCTGACGAACCGCGAGCAGAGGCGGAAAAACCCGTCATTTCGACGCTTGCCCCTGCCCGCCGACGTCCGCAAACCGCCGCCGGCCTTGCGACAGCATGAGGCTTCGGGTAAGCTGACGGCACTCTTCCGACGCCCATTTCGCCGACACCATGCTAAACACCTTGAACAAGCGCCTGGCCGCACTGGCCTGGTGTGCACTCTGCTCCCCGGCGGCACTGGCGCAGGACGCGGCGCCGGCTGCGGCTGCGGCGCCGGCAGCGCCCTACCGCCAGACCATCGGCTGGGTCAGCATCGATCGCCTGTTGAGTGAATCGAAGATGGCCAAGGACAGCGAGGCCAAGATTGAACGCGAATACGCGGTGCGCGACAAGCAGATCCAGGAACAGGTCGCCGAATTCCAGCGCCTGACGGCCGAACTGAACCAGGCCAGCAACTGGGACGAGGCGCGCCGCAACAAGCGCTTGCTGCAACTGAACAGCATGGACGTGGAAATCCAGCGCAAGAAGCGCAACTTCCAGGAAGACCTGATCGCGCGCAAGAACGAGGCGCGCACCGAGATCTCGACCAAGGCCTACGCGCTGATCCAGCAGATCGCGCCGCAGCAGCATCTCGACATCGTGCTGGTCAACCAGTCCTATTTCATCAGCGACCGCATCGACATCACCGACCTGCTGCTCAAAGAGCTCGACAAGTAAGCCTCCAGCAGCACCCTCCCCTTCCGACCACGACGGCCGGCTGCCAGCGCAGCCAGCCGTCGCCTGCGCGTTGCGTCAATAGCCGGTACAATCATCAAATGAGAATGATTTTCATTTACTTATTGACTTGCTAATGCCACGCCAGGACCCGCCATGAACAGCACCGTACCCTACACCGCCCCGGCCATGCGCCGCTTTTCGTGGGCGCGCTTCGCCGCCGTCGCCGGTCCCGGCATGGTGGTCATGCTGGCCGACACCGATGCCGGCAGCGTCATCACGGCGGCGCAGAGCGGCGCACAGTGGGGCTATCGTTTGCTGCTGTTGCAGATCGTGCTGGCGCCGGTGCTGTTCGTCGTGCAGGAGCTGACGGTGCGGCTGGGCATCGTCTCCGGCAAGGGCCACGGCGACCTGATCCAGCAACACTTCGGCCGCGGCTGGGCGCTGCTGTCGGTCGGCACGCTGGTGCTGGCCTGCGTCGGCGCGCTGCTGTCCGAGCTGAGCGGACTGGCCGGCGTCGGCCTGCTGTTCGGCATACCGGCGCCGCTGAGCATGGCCGTCATCGTCGGCGGGCTGGTGCTGATGGCGTATAGCGGATCGTATCTGTCGGTCGAGCGCATCGCCATGGCCATCGGCGCGTTCGAGCTGGTGTTCCTGATCGTCGCCTGGCGCGCCCATCCCGATGCGACGGCGATGGTCTCCGGCGCCGTCGCCATCCCGTGGGCCAACCGCGACTACCTGTATCTGGTGGCGGCCAATATCGGCGCCGTCATCATGCCGTGGATGGTGTTTTACCAGCAGTCGGCCGTGGTCGAGAAAAAACTGACGGTGGCCGACCTGCCGGCCGCGCGCTGGGACACGGCGGTCGGCGCCGTCGTCACGCAGCTGATCATGGCGGCGGTGCTGGTCGCCACGGCGGCCACGCTGGGCGTCAGCGGCAAGGGCGGCATCGCGCTCGACACGGTGCAGCAGATCGCCGAAGCGATCACGCCCATCCTCGGCGCCGGCGCCGGCAAGATCCTGTTCGCGATGGGCATGACCGGCGCCGCGCTGGTGGCCACCATCGTCGTCACGCTGACGGCGGCGCGCTCGCTGGGCGAAGTGCTGGGCGTGAAGCACTCGCTGGAACACGCGCCGCGCGACGCGCCGTGGTTCTACGGGATCTACACGGCGGCGCTGGTGGCCGGCGGCGTGTTCGTCGCCTCGGGCGTCAACCTGGTCAGCCTGAGCGTCGGCGTGCAGGTGATGAACGCGCTGCTGCTGCCGATCGTGCTCGGCTTCCTGTATTTGCTGGCGCGCCGGCTGCCGCAACCGTACCGCCTGCGCGGCGCGTATGCGGCCGTGGTGGCGCTGGTGATTGCGGTGTCGGCGGGGTTCGGCGTGTATGCGGGCTTGTCGGGAATCTTCTGAACACAGCAAGCAGGGTCTATGCCGACATGCGGACACCAACTCTGCGCTATCCAGCCAGCACGCGCTCCAGCCGCTTGCCGAAAACCCGTGCGAGTATCCCGCCCACCGCCGCAATCGCCGCGTGGACGGCCCAGAATTGCAGCGGGCCGATACGCTCATACAGGCTGCCGAGCCAGCCGACGCTGAAATTGGCGATGAACAGCGTCAGGAATACCGTGCCCATCAAGGTGGAGCGCACGCGCGGCGGCGCGGCGCGCGAGACCAGCGCCAGCAGCGTCGGCCAGTAGTACAGGAAGGCCAGGCCCAGCAACATGTCGTAGGCGACTGGCACCAGCACCGGCACGCGGTCGGTCACGGCGCAGCCGATCACCAGCAGCAGGTTGGCGATGCAGGCGATCCATGCGCCCATGCCGATCTTGGCGATGGCGCCCGGCTCGCCGCCAGCGCTGGCCTGCCGGCGCCAGAGGCCCAGCACAAACGGCACGGCGGCGATGCTGACCAGCGGATCGATGGAGTTGAACCAGGCCACGGGTACATGGAAGCCCAACAGGTCCAGGTCGACACTGCTCTCGGTCCAGATCAGGGCCATGTTCGAGTTCTGATAATAGGCGATCGATTGGAATATCGTCATGGCCATCACGGCGAACAGGCCGGCGACGATGCGCCACTGCGCGCGGTCGAGCGGCGCATCCGGGATGGCGGCCGGGCGCGCGGCGACGATGGTATCGGTCAACTCGCGGTAGCCGATCAAATAGGTCGCCAGGCCGATCAGCATCAACACGCCGGCCAGTCCGAAGCCGGCGTGCCAACCGTAAAGCTGCGCCAGCAGGCCGCACACCAGCGGTCCGGCCACGGCGCCCACGTTGATGCCGATCGAGAAGATGGAAAAGCCGCGCGTGCGTCCCGCCGTGTCGTCCGTCGCATAGAGCGTGCCGACCTGCGTGGAGATATTGCCTTTCAAGAGGCCGCAGCCAACGATCAACAGCAGCAGCGCCGGCAGGAAGGACGCATCGAAGGCCATCGCCAGATGGCCGGCGCTCATCGAGATGGCGCCTATCGTCACCGCCATGCGGCGGCTGAGCCAGCGGTCGGCGATGTAACCGCCCAGCACCGGCGTGAAATAGACGAAGGCGGTGTAGATGCCGAACATCTGCGAAGCCAGCGCCAATGGGCTCATCGGTCCGAAGAGCCGTTCCAGGCCGGCGCGGAATGCGCCGAAGCCGGCGATGTGCTCGACGTGGCCGGGCAGGAACAGCGCTTCGCTCATGTACAGCACCAGGATGGCGGTCATGCCGTAATAGGAAAAACGCTCCCATGCTTCGGTGAAGGCAAGATAGCCGAGCGCGCGCGGCTCGCCGAAGAAAGTGCCGGACGAGCTTGCGGGACGGCGCGGCACGGCGTTGCTGGCAATAGTCATGTCTTGGAATGTTTATCTGCAAATGGATCAACGCGGCGCCGACCACCGGGCACCGCGCGCATCATACACACGCCACCAGCCTGCCGCCGGTTCCAGGCGGGCGTTCTCGCCGGTCAAACAAGGGTCGCTGCTGGAAGCGCTTTACACCGGCCACAACGGCGGCTCATCCATCAGCGCGACCTGCTCGCGCAATTCCAGGATGCGGTCCTGCCAATAGCGCTGCGTATTAAACCACGGGAAGGCCACCGGGAACGCCGGATCGTCCCAGCGCCGCGCCAGCCACGCCGAATAGTGGATCAGGCGCAGCGTGCGCAGCGCTTCGACCAGATACAGCTGGCGCGGCTCGAAATCGCAGAAATCCTCGTAGCCGGCCAAAATGTCGCCCAGCTGGCGTACCTGTTCCGGACGCTCGCCCGACAACATCATCCACAAATCCTGGATCGCCGGCCCCATGCGGCTGTCGTCGAAGTCGACGAAGTGCGGGCCGGCGTCGGTCCACAGCACGTTGCCGCTGTGGCAGTCGCCGTGCAGGCGCAGCTGGGCCGTCTCGCCGGCGCGGTCGTAGCAGTGGCGCACGCCGGCCAGCGCCTGGTCGACCACGCTCGAATACGCGCTCAGTAATTCCGGCGGGATGAAATCGTTGGCCAGCAAATAGTCGCGCGGCTCGATGCCGAAGGTGTCCGGGTTCAGCGCCGGCCGCTCGGCATAGGGCTTGATCGCGCCGACCGCGTGGATGCGGCCGATGAAGCGTCCTATCCATTCCAGCGTGGCCGGGTCGCCCAGCTCCGGCGCGCGGCCGCCGTGGCGCTCGAAGACGGCGAAGCGGAAGCCGTCGAACTGGTGCAGCGTGCTGCCGTTGACGGTCAGCGCCGGCACCACCTGGATTTCGCGTTCGACCAGCTCGGCGACGAAAGCGTGTTCTTCGAGGATGGCGGCGTCGCTCCAGCGCGCCGGCCGGTAGAACTTCACCACCAGCGGCGCGCTGTCCTCGATGCCGACCTGGTAGACGCGGTTCTCGTAGCTGTTCAGCGCCAGCAGGCGGCCGTCGCCGCGCAGGCCGATGCTGTCGAGCGCGTCGAGCACGCAGTCGGGACCGAGTCGGGAAAACAAATGGGCGGGTTGGAGGTCGTGCGGGTCGGTAGTCATGCCGTATTGTACGGGGCGGCGCGCCGCGCTGCACAATCATCTGGCCGCAAGCGCGCCGCGCAGCGTATACTGTGGCCTTCCATCCAATAGAAGAGCAAGCCATGCAACTCGACCAGCCCCTGAGCGAAAAAGAATTCGACGAACTAGACCAATTCCTGCTGTCCGAACGCAGTCCGGAAGACGCGATGACGATGGATACGCTGCACGGCTATCTGACGGCCATCGCCATCGGCCCGGAAACCATCATGCCGGTCGAGTGGCTGCCGCGCGTCTGGGGCGAGGACGGCAAGGACGCGCCGAAGTTCAAGAACGCCAAGGAAGAGGAGCGCATCATCCAGCTGATCATGCGCTTCATGAACGAGGTGCTGGTGACGTTCGAAGTGGCGCCGAAGGAGTTCGAGCCGCTGTTCGTCGAGCACGAATACGAAGGCCAGACGCTGATCGACGCCGAGGCATGGTGCTGGGGCTTCTGGGAAGGCATGGAGCTGCGCGAAGGTTCGTGGGACGCGATCTGGGAATCCGACGTGGCCGAGCTGATGCAGCCTATCTACCTGCTGGGCGCCGACGAGATCGAGGAAGAGGAACTGCCGCTGGTCGAAGATCCGGTCAAGGCCCACAAGCTGGCCGTCGACCTGGAAGCCAACCTGCCGTCCATCTACAAGTTCTGGGTGCCGCGCCGCAAAGCCGCCGTCACCACCGTCAAGCGCGACGAGCCTAAAGTCGGCCGCAACGACGACTGCCCTTGCGGCAGCGGCAAAAAATACAAGAAGTGCCACGGCGCCGACGGCGTCGATGCGGCGGATGGCGCAGCCGACGGCGCCGAGTAATCCGCGCCGGCTCACGCCGTGACCTGCGGGGTCAGTCCACCATGGCCGCGATGCGGGCGTGGCGGGCTGGCCCCGTTTTCATTTGCCGCGCGCCGCGCCAGCGTACCTCAAGCGCGCACCAGCGCCAGCAACTTCAAGATCTGCTGCGGGTCGGCCGGCTTGGACAGGTGGTAGTCGAAGCCCGCCTCGCGCGCGCGGGCGCGGTCCTCCAGCTGGCCGTAGCCGGTCAGCGCGATCATCAGCGCGTCGGCCGTCGGCTCGCGCAGGCGCAAACGGCGCGCCAGTTCATAGCCGTCGATGTCGGGCAGGCCGATGTCGAGTATCAGCGCCTGCGGCGTCAACGCGGCCGCCAGTTCCAATGCGCTGGCGCCGTCGTGGCACATCGTCACCGCGTAGCCGGCGGCCTCGCGCAGCAGCAAGGCCAGGCTGTCGGCGGCATCGACGTTATCGTCCACCACCAGCACGCGCAAGCCGGCGTTGGCCGGCGCATCCGCCGGCGCGGCCTGCGATGCCACCACCTGCGCCGGTGCGACCGCGGCCGCGTCCAGCAAGGGCAGGCGCACTGTCAAGCGGCTGCCCTGCCCTGCGCCATCGCTGTGCGCGGCCACGCCGCCGCCATGCAACTCGACCAGGCTTTTGACCAGCGCCAGTCCCAGTCCCAAGCCGCCCTGCGCGCGGTCCGGCGTCTGCTCGCCCTGCGAGAACAGGTCGAACACGCGCGGCAGCAAGCCCGCATCGATGCCGCTGCCGTTGTCGCGCACCGTCAGCACGGCGACGCCGCCGTCCCGCGCCAGCGTGACGTCGATGCGGCCCTGCGGCGGCGTGTATTTGGCGGCGTTGTTGAGCAGGTTGCTCAACACCTGCACCAACCGTGTCTGGTCGCCGCGCACCCACAGCGGCTGCTGCGGCAGGCTCAGTTCCAGACGGTGGCGCTTGGCCGCGACCAGGCTCTCGGCCTGCTCGACGGCGTCGGCGACGATGCGGCGCAGATCCAGTTCGCTGGCGTTCAGCGTCACCAGCCCGCGCGTGACGCGCGACACGTCGAGCAAATCATTCACCAGCCGCGTGATGTGGCCGACCTGGCGGGCGATCACCTCGCTCGCGTATTGCAAACGACTTGCATCCAGCCCCGGCATCTTCAGCAGATGGGCGGCGCTGCTGATCGGCGCCAGCGGATTGCGCAGCTCATGGCCCAGCATCGCCAGGAACTGGTCCTTGGCCTGGTTCTGCTGCTCGGCCGCCAGGCGCGCGCGCTGCTCGCGCCGCAGCAGCTCATCGCGCTCGGCCTCGGCCCGCTCGCGTTTCTCGCCGGCCGTCAGCAGCAGCGCGCCGGCCGCATGCAACGCCGTGTGCAGCGCGTTGACCTCCACCACCCGCGAATAGGCCGGCGCCGGCGCCTTGCCCTGCCCCAGGCCGATGGCTTCACGCGCGGCGCGGGCGATCTCGCGCACATGGCGCTGGCCGAAGAACAGCGCCGCCGCCAGCGCGCAAATGAGCGCGGCCAGCGTGCCCAGCGCCGCCACCAGCGTCGCGCTGCGCGCCGCGCCATCGATCATCGCCACCGGCACGGCCACCGCCACGGTCCAGCCGGACAGCTGCGAATGGGTGTACACGTCGTAGGACTCGCGCCCTTCCCAGGTCCGGTGGCGCAGCATGCCGTCATGCGCCGATGCGGCGGCGGCGATCAGTTCGGGCCGCGCCAGCTGGCCTATCATTTCGTCGGCCGCGCCGCTGCGCGCCAGGAAGCGGCCATCGCCGTCAAGCAGGCCGACGGTGACGCCGGCCGGTATCCGCGCGCTGGCGAACACGCGCTTGAAGTGCTCGATGGTAAAGGCGCCGGCCAGCACATAGCGCTTGCCGGCGCGCGTCACCGCCGGCACGTTGAGGGTCGCCATCATGCGCCCGGTGACGGTGCCGAGGAACACGCCCGAGGCCTTGGTCACGCCGCTGTCGATGACTTGCCGCGCCCTGGCCGTGAAGGCCGGCTTGGACGGCGGCAGCGCCGCGCCATACGGGAGATAGGTGTTGAACAACTGCTGGCCGCCGTCGTCGAGCAGCGTGATCCAGCTGTCTACACCGCGCTGGGCGCGCCGCGCCTGTTGATAGAACGTGGCCAGGTCGCCGTCGTCGAGCGCCGGCGCGCCGGCCAGCACCTGCAGGCTCGCTTCGGCGCTGTACAGGTCGCGGTCGACCAGCCGCGACACGCTCTGCGCCGTCTCCTGCAGGTTTTGCAGCGCGGCGGTGCGGCCGGCGTTTTCCAGCATGCGCAGCGCGACGGCCGAAGAAACCACCACTGGCGCCAGTGTCGCCAGCGCCATCAGTATCAGATAGGAACGTATCCGCATGGTGCATGCTTAAAAGATAAGGGGTCCATTCTAATGGAGTCCGGCGACATCGACCTAAGGAATGCTTACACCGGCGGCGACGGCTGCGCGTCGATGACGGCCGGCGGGCACGCGGCCAGCGCCGCCGCCAAGGGCAGGCCGACGGCGAGGCCCGGGTACACGCGATGCGATGACGCCATGGTCGATTCATCCCCCATCGATTGCGCCGGCAAGGACGCCGACAATGGGCAATGGTAGCCGCAGCGGCAAATGCGTGCCGCCACGCAGGCACAAAAAGAAACCGCGCCGGTGGCGTTCCGGCGCGGAGAGGATATCAAGCCGCAATCAAGCCGCTATCAAGCCCACATCAGCTGAGGTTTTCGAGCCGGATCTTGGTGACGCTGCCGACCACCGTGGCCAGCGCTTCCATCTTGGCGATGGCGGCGACGACGTTTTTTTCCTGCGTCTGGTGGGTCAGCATGATGATGTCGGTGCGCGTCTCGTTATCGGCCGGCTCCTTTTGCAGCATGGCGTCGATCGAGATGGTGGCGTCGGCCAGGATGCGCGTCAGGTCGGCCAGCACGCCCGGCTGGTCGGCCACGTGCATGCGCAGATAGTAGCTGGTGGTGATCTCCGACATCGGCAGGATCTCGATGTTGGTCATCTCGTTCGGCTGGAAGGCCAGGTGCGGCACGCGGTGCTCCGGATCGGCCGTGGCCAGGCGCGTGATGTCGACCAGGTCGGCGATGACGGCCGACGCGGTCGGCTCGGCGCCGGCGCCCTTGCCGTAGTACAGCGTGGCGCCGATGGCGTCGCCCTGCACCAGCACCGCGTTCATCGCCCCTTCGACGTTGGCGATCAGGCGCTTGGCCGGGATCAGCGTCGGATGCACGCGCAGTTCGATGCCCTCGGTGCCGTTGACCGTGGCACGCTTGGCGATGCCCAGCAATTTGATGCGGTAGCCCAGCTGCTCGGCGTAGCGGATGTCGATGGCGTTAAGTTTCGAGATGCCTTCCACATAGGCTTTGTCGAACTGCACCGGGATGCCGAAGGCGATGGCCGACATGATGGTGGCCTTGTGCGCGGCGTCGACGCCCTCGATGTCGAAGGTCGGATCAGCTTCCGCGTAACCCAGCTCCTGCGCCTGTTTCAGCGCCGTGTCGAAGTCCAGGCCCTTGTCGCGCATCTCGGACAGGATGAAATTGGTGGTGCCGTTGATGATCCCGGCCAGCCACTCGATGCGGTTGGCCGTCAGGCCCTCGCGCAGCGCCTTGATGATGGGGATGCCGCCGGCCACCGCCGCCTCGAAGGCCACCATCACGCCCTTTTCCTGGGCGGCGGCGAAGATCTCGTTGCCATGCACGGCCAGCAGCGCCTTGTTGGCGGTGACGACATGCTTGCCGTTGGCGATGGCCTGCAACACCAGTTCGCGCGCCAGCTCGTAGCCGCCGATCAGCTCCACGACGATGTCGATGTCCGGGTCGTTGACGACCTCGAAGGGGTCGGCGACAACTTTCACCAGCCCGCCGGTGCGTTCCTTGGCGCGCTCGACGTTGCGGGCGGCGACCACGGTGACTTCGATGCCGCGGCCGGCGCGGCGGCGGATTTCTTCCTGGTTGCGGCGCAGCACGTTGAACGTGCCCGCGCCGACGTTACCGATGCCGAGCAAACCTACTTTGATGGGATTCATATATACAGTTTATTCCGTTTATACCGTTATGTCGTGAGTCGGGTCAGTAGCCCAGGCTGTGACGCTTGCGGTAGCCTTCGAGGAAGCGCGCGATGCGTCCGAAGGCTTCCGTCATGTCGTCCGTGTTCGGCAGGAACACCACGCGGAAGTGATCCGGCGCGATCCAGTTGAACCCGGTGCCCTGGACGATCAGTACTTTTGCTTCGGCCAGCAATTCGTAGGCGAACTGCTGGTCATCGACGATCGGATAGATCTTCGGATCGAGGCGCGGGAACATGTACAGCGCGGCCTTCGGCTTGACGCAAGTGATGCCCGGGATATCGGTCAGCAGCTTGTGCGCCAGGTCGCGCTGTCGCAATAGTCGCCCGCCCGGTCCCACCAAGTCTTGTATGCTTTGGTAGCCGCCCAGCGCAGTCTGGATCGCAAACTGGCCCGGCGCGTTGGCGCACAAACGCATCGAGGCCAGCATGTTGAGGCCCTCGATGTAGTCTTTCGCGTGTTTCTTCTCGCCCGAGACGACCATCCATCCGGAGCGGTAGCCGCAGGAGCGGTAATTCTTGGACAAGCCGTTGAAGGTGATGCACAACACGTCGTCGGCCAGCGAGGCCATGGACACGTGCTGGGCCTCGTCGTACAGCACCTTGTCGTAGATTTCGTCGGCGAACACGATCAGCTGGTGCTGGCGCGCCAGTTCCAGTATCTGCAGCAGCACCTCGACCGGGTACAGCGCGCCGGTCGGGTTGTTCGGGTTGATGACGACGATGGCGCGCGTGTTGGAGGTGATCTTGGCGCGGATGTCGGCGATGTCGGGATACCAGTCGGACTGCTCGTCGCAGACGTAGTGCACCGGCGTGCCGCCGGACAGGCTGACGGCGGCGGTCCACAGCGGATAGTCGGGCGCCGGCACCAGCACCTCGTCGCCGGTGTTGAGCAGCGCGTTCATCGACATGACGATCAGTTCCGAGGCGCCGTTGCCGAGATAAATATCGTCGATGCCGACGCCGGCCACGTTTTTGCTCTGCGTGTAGTGCATCACCGCCTTGCGCGGCGCGAACATGCCCTTGGAGTCGGTGTAGCCGGCCGCGTTGTGCAGATTCAGGATCATGTCCTGCACGATTTCATCGGGCGGATCGAAGCCGAACACCGCCAGGTTGCCGATATTGAGCTTGGTGATCTTGTGGCCTTCGTCTTCCATCTGCTTGGATTTCTCCAAGACCGGGCCGCGGATGTCGTAGCAGACGTCCGCCAATTTATTCGATTTCTGAATCGGTCGCAAAGTAAATCCCTGTTCCACTAGATAGCCAACGCGCCGGCCATAATTGATCTGTGCTGCGGCCTATGCTGCATTGCGAAAAGACCCATTCTGCCGAAAGCATCCCATTTAATCAACCTTTCAGGGCGAACCGTCGGGGAAAAACGCTACAATGGCGCTTCTTTTGCCGCCCATACAACGCGCCAAACGGCCCGGCCACACAGTTATCGCCCATCCATCGATTTCAAGATTACGACCATGAAGCTCCACGCCAGCAGCACCCAACAATACCAGACCGTCACCGGCTACGACGAAAGCGGCGTCGAAGTGAACGCCGAGCGTTACAACTACAGCCTGATCGTGATGCCGGAAATGGCGCCGCGCGCCTGGCCGGTGGCCTCCTTCGAGGCGCTCACCGAAGTACACTTCCAGCAAATCCTGGCCGACGCGCCGGACGTCGTCATCCTCGGCACCGGCGCGCGCCAGCGCTTCGTCCATCCGAAACTGACGATGCCGCTGACGTCGCGCCGCATCGGCGTCGACTGCATGGACACGCAGGCCGCCTGCCGCACCTACAACATCCTGATGGGCGAGGGCCGCAAGGTCACGCTGGCCCTGATCATCCCACCCTTCAACCCCGACGACGCGGCCAAATCCAACTGATGAACGACCTGCATAACTCCCGCAAAATCGTCTGGCCGCTGCTGGTGGCCTTCGCCATCGTCTGGCTGTACGTGCTCGGCATCCGCACGCTGGTGCCGCCCGACGAGGGCCGCTACGCCGAAATGGCGCGCGAAATGCTGGCCTCCGGCGACTGGGTGACGACGCGCCTGAACGGCATCAAATATTTTGAAAAGCCGCCGCTGCAAACGTGGATGAACGCGATTTCCTTCGCCGTCTTCGGCCTCGGCGAATGGCAGGCGCGTTTGTGGACCGGCTTGTGCGGCCTGCTCGGCGTGGTATTGACCGGCTACGCCGGCAACAAGGTGTTCGGCCCGCGCGTCGGCTTCTATGCCGCGCTGGCGCTGGGATCGAGCCTGTTCTGGGTCGCCGCCGGCCAGTTCGATTCGCTCGACATGGGCTTGTCCGGCATGATGACCATCGCGCTGTGCGCACTGCTGGTGGCCCAGCGCGACGGCGCGTCTGCAAGCGAACGGCGCAACTGGATGCTCGCGTGCTGGGCCGGCATGGCGCTGGCGGTGCTGGCCAAGGGCCTGATCGGCGTCGTGCTGCCGGGCGCCGTGCTGGTGCTGTACACGCTGGCGTCGCGCGACTGGGCCATCTGGAAGCGCCTGCACCTGGTCAAGGGACTGCTGCTGTTCTTCGCCATCGTCACGCCATGGTTCGTGCTGGTGGCGCTGCGCAATCCGGAACAGCCGCACTTCTTCTTCATCCACGAGCACTGGGACCGCTTTTTCCTGAAGGAGCACCACCGCGAAGGCGCGTGGTATTACTTCATCGTGCTGCTGATCCCCGGCGTGCTGCCGTGGCTGGGCGTGCTGCCGCAAAGCCTGTGCGGCGCCGTGCAACGCGACGTGCGCGCCACCTTCCAGCCCAAGCTGATGACCTTCACCTGGGCCGCCTTCATCTTCTTCTTCTTCAGCTATTCGAACTCCAAGCTGCCCGGCTACACGCTGCCTATCTATCCGGCGCTGGCATTGCTGATCGCCGTCTATCTGGAACACGCCTCGCGCCGCAACCGCATGCTGGCGGCCGCACTGGTGCTGCTCGGCGGCCTGGCCGGCATGGCGGCGGTGCCGATGATCGCCAAGGTGCACACCGCCACCGCGCTGGAAAAAGGCTATCTGGTGGCCTACCAGAGTTGGGTGCTGGCCGCCGCCATGGTCGCCGCGGCCGGCGGCGCGCTGGCGTTGCTGCACGCGCGCCAGCTGCGCCGCGACGCCACGGTGCTGACGCTGGCCTGCGCCGGCTTCATCGCCACCCAGCTGGTCCTGGCCGGCAACGAGCCGTATGGCAAAATGCGCTCCGGCCGCGCGCTGGCGCACAGCATCCGCGCCGAAATGGGCGAGGACACCAAGCTGTATTCGGTCGGCACCTACGACCAGGCGCTGACCTTCTACGTGCGCCACACGGCCATCCTGGTCGACTATTTCGACGAATTCAGCTTCGGCCTGGAACAGCAGCCGGAGCTGGCGATACCGACCATCGACGCCTGGATAGACCAGTGGGCCGAGGACGCGCAGAACGGCGTCAAGGACATCGCCATCATCGAGGAAGAGAACTACCAGAAGCTGCAACGACGCGGCGTGCCCATGCGCGTCATCAGCGAAGACCCGCGCCGCATCGTCGTCGCAAACATTTAACCTTTAACGTCCTCCATGAATTTAGCCACCTTCCTCTTCATCATTTCCGGCGTGCTGCTGAACGCCGTGGCCCAGCTGCTGCTCAAGGCCGGCGCCAACGCCATCGGCGAAATCCACCTGACGATGCAGAACTGGTTCGCCGTCGGCATCAAGGCCGCGACCCAGCTGCCCATCATCGGCGGCCTGACCTGCTACGTGCTGTCGGTGGTGGTGTGGATCATCGCGCTGTCGCGCGTCGACGTGTCGCTGGCCTATCCGATGCTGTCGCTCGGCTACGTCGTCGCCGCCTTCGGCGCCTGGTACTTCCTCGGCGAGGCGCTGAGCATGCAGCGCCTGCTGGCCATCGTCGTGATCCTGGTCGGCGTGGCGCTGCTGGCCCGCACCTGAGCCTTGTACCTAAGCCTTGTACCTGAGCCTCGCACCTGAGCCCCAACAATTTAGCCTTTGAATCGATAAAGATTTAAAATGTGCGGATATTTTTTGAGCGAAGAATAATATGACCTCAGCCTTGCCGAACCTGCCTTTCCTCCCCTTCTCGAAGCCCACCATCGACGAAGCCACCATCGCCGCCGTCGGCGAGGTGCTGCGTTCGGGCTGGATCACCAGCGGCCCGAAAGTGGCCGCCTTCGAGGCCCAGCTGTCCGAATATTTCGGCGGCCGCCCGGTGCGCACCTTCAATTCCGGCACCTGCACGATGGAGATCGCGCTGCGCATCGCCGGCATCGGCGCCGGCGACGAAGTGATCACGACGTCGATTTCGTGGGTCGCCACGGCCAACGTCATCATCGAAGTGGGCGCCACGCCGGTGTTCGCCGACATCGATCCGGTGACGCGCAATATCGACCTCGATAAGGTGGAAGCTGCCATCACGCCGCGCACCAAGGCCATCATCCCGGTGTATCTATCGGGCCTGCCGGTCGATATGGACCGCCTGTACGCCATCGCGAAAAAATACAATCTGCGCGTCATCGAAGACGCCGCGCAAGCCTTCGGCTCCGAGTGGAAGGGCAAGCGCATCGGCTCCTTCGGCGACTTCGTCTCGTTCAGCTTCCAGGCCAATAAAAACCTCACCACCGGCGAAGGCGGCTGCCTGGTCCTGAACAATGCCGAAGAAGCGCGGCTGGCCGAGAAGTACCGCCTGCAAGGCGTCACCCGCACCGGCGTCGACGGCATCGACGTCGATGTCCTCGGCGGCAAATACAATATGACCGACATCACGGCCGCCATCGGCCTGGGACAGTTCGCCAATATCGAGCAGGTCACCGCGCACCGCCGCGCGCTGGCGCGCCATTACTTCGCGCAGTTCGGCGCCGACTTCGAGGCGCAGTCCGGCGCGCAGCTGCCGGTGGCCGATTTCGAGAACAGCAACTGGCATCTGTTCCAGATTATTTTGCCCGACGACGGTCCGGGCACGCGCGCGCGCTTCATGCAGGCGATGGCCGAACAGCAGGTCGGCACCGGCTACCACTACGCGCCCATCCACCTGTTCACCATGTACAAGGAGCGCGGCTTCAAGGAAGGCATGTTCCCGGTCTCCGAAAAAATCGGCCGCCTGACGGTGACGCTGCCGATGTTCTACGCCATGACCACGGCCGACGTCGAACGCGCCGTCGCCACCATCAAAGCCATCCTGATCAAATGACCATCGACGCAATGAAACCAGAACTGTCCATCGTCATCCCGATCTACAACGAGCAAGCCGGCTTGCAGGCGCTGTTCGACCGCCTGTATCCGGCGCTCGACGCCATGCGCACCTCGTATGAAATCGTCTTCGTCAACGACGGCAGCCGCGATAATTCGGTGTCGATACTGGCCGAGCAGTTCCGCGCGCGGCCGGACGTGACGCGGGTGGTCCTCTTCAACGGCAACTACGGCCAGCACATGGCCATCCTGGCCGGCTTTGAAGCGTCGCGCGGCCAGATCATGGTCACCCTCGACGCCGACCTGCAAAACCCGCCGGAGGAAATCCACCACCTGGTGGCCAAGATGCGCGAGGGTTACGACTACGTCGGCTCGATCCGCCGCAAGCGCCGCGACGCGGCGTGGCGCACCTACGCCTCCAAGGCCATGAACCGCCTGCGCGAAAAAATCACCAATATCAAGATCACCGACCAGGGCAATATGCTGCGCGCCTACGGCCGCAACGTCATCGACCTGATGAACCAGTGCGGCGAGGTGAACACCTTCGTGCCGGCGCTGGCCTACCGCTTCGCGCGCAAGCCGACCGAGGTCGTGGTCGAACACGAGGAACGCTCGGCCGGCGAATCGAAGTACTCCTTGTACAGCTTGATCCGCCTGAATTTCGACCTGGTCACCGGCTTCTCGCTGGTGCCGCTGCAAATCTTCTCGATGCTGGGCATGATGATGTCGCTCGGCTCCGGCCTGCTGGTGTTGATCCTGGTGATACGCCGCCTGTTCCTCGGCGCCGAGGCCGAGGGCGTGTTCACGCTGTTCGCCATCGCCTTCTTCTTCATGGGCGTGATCTTGTTCGGCATCGGCCTGCTGGGCGAATACATCGGCCGCATCTTCGAGCAGGTGCGCGCCCGTCCGCGTTATGTGGTGCAGACCATCCTTGAGCAGAAGCCGGGCGATCAGGACTACGCCAGCGACGCGGTGGAAAAACGCACGGTGGGCCGCTGATGGACGCGCCGCTCCAGGACCAGCAAGTGCCGCAGCCCCGCGAAGGCAAGCGCGCCGTCGTCTTCGCCTACCACAACGTCGGCGTGCGCTGCCTGAAAGTGCTGCTGGCCGGCGGCGTCGACGTCGCGCTGGTGGTTACCCACGAGGACAGCGCCAACGAAAACATCTGGTTCGAGTCCGTCATCTCGCTGTGCCAGAGCGAAGGCATCCCCTACGTCACGCCGGCCGACGCCAGGTCGCCCGAGCTGCTGGAGCAGGTGCGCGAGGCCATGCCGGATCTGATGTTCAGCTTCTATTACCGGAATATGCTGCCGGCCGCGCTGCTCGACGTGGCGCCGGCCTTCAATATGCATGGCTCGCTGCTGCCGCAGTTCCGCGGCCGCGCGCCGGTCAACTGGGCGGTGCTGCACGGCGCCGACGTCACCGGCGCGACGCTGCATGAAATGACAGTCAAGCCGGATGCCGGCGCCATCGTCGCGCAGATGGAAGTGCCCATCCTGCCGGACGACACGGCCTTCGAGGTGTTCGGCAAGGTCACCGTGGCGGCCGAGCAGGCGCTGTGGCGCGTGCTGCCGTCGCTGCTGGCCGGCACGGCGCCGCGCCTGCACAACGACTTGACGCAGGGCGGCTATTTCGGCGGCCGCAAACCGGAGGACGGCCGCATCGACTGGTCGCAGCCGGCGCAGCAGGTCTACAATCTGCACCGCGCCGTCGCGCCGCCCTACCCCGGCGCGTTCACCGACGTCGGCGGCGTGCGCTACGTGATCGAACGGGCGCGCCTGCCGCATGCGCGCAATGGTCATTTGGATAGCCATTCAGGCAATGTTGTATCGCTAAGTTTGCCACCTGGCTTGACAGTAGTGGATAATTGCATCTTTGGCGTGTGCGGCGATGGCCGCATGCTGACGATTTCCGCCTTGACGGCCGACGGCGTTAGCGTCTCGGCCGAGCAGTTGCAAGCCCGCCTGGCCGCCGTCGCCGGTGCGGATTGAAGCCACATCTGAACAGAACATCAGTACCTCACTAGAGAAGATCACATGAAAAAAGTCCTCATCCTCGGCGTCAACGGCTTCATCGGCCATCACCTGTCGAAGCGCATCCTGGAAACGACCGACTGGCACGTCTACGGCATGGACATGAGCACCGACCGCATCACCGACGTGCTGGAAAACCCGGCCTACAAATCGCGCATGCACTTCTTCGAAGGCGACATCACGATCAACAAGGAATGGGTCGAGTACCACGTCAAGAAGTGCGACGTGATCCTGCCGCTGGTGGCCATCGCCACGCCATCGACCTACGTCAAAGCGCCGCTGCGCGTATTCGAACTGGACTTCGAGGCCAACCTGCCCATCGTCCGCTCGGCCGCCAAATACGGCAAGCACCTGGTGTTCCCGTCGACGTCGGAAGTGTATGGCATGTGCCACGACGAGGAATTCGATCCGGAAAATTCGGAGCTGATCTGCGGCCCGATCAACAAGCCGCGCTGGATCTACTCGAACGCCAAGCAGCTGATGGACCGCGTGATCTGGGGCTACGGCATGGAAGGCCTGAACTTCACGCTGTTCCGTCCATTTAACTGGATCGGCGCCGGCCTCGATTCCATCCACACGCCGAAAGAAGGCTCGTCGCGCGTGGTCACGCAGTTCTTCGGCCACATCGTCCGCGGCGAGAACATCTCGCTGGTCGACGGCGGCGCGCAGAAACGCGCGTTCACCGACATCGACGACGGCATCGACGCGCTGATGAAAATCATCGCCAACGAAAACGGCGCGGCCTCGGGCAAGATCTACAACATCGGCAACCCGGTCAACAATTATTCGATCCGCGAACTGGCCGGCATGATGCTGAAACTGGCCGAGGAATATCCGGAATACGCCACCGGCGCCAAGCAGGTCAAGATCGTCGAGACGACGTCGGGCGCCTACTACGGCACCGGCTACCAGGACGTGCAGAACCGCGTGCCGAAGATCACCAACACCTGCGAAGAGCTGGGCTGGGCGCCGCACACCACCATGGCCGACGCGCTGAAGAAAATCTTCGACGCCTATCGCGGCCAGGTCGCCCAGGCACAAGCCTTGATGGATTGATGCGTTGACCGAGACTTTGCCGAATCACGCCAAGCCGCTGCTGGTCCTGAAGATCGACGTCGACACCTATCGCGGTACGCGCGAGGGTGTCGGCCATCTGGTGCGCATGATCGGCGCGCGCCAGGGCCGCGCCACCTTCCTGTTTTCGCTCGGGCCGGATCATACCGGCTGGGCGCTGCGGCGCGCGCTGCGGCCGGGCTTTTTCAGCAAGGTCTCGCGCACCTCGGTGGTCGAGCACTACGGCTTGAAGACGCTGATGTACGGCACCCTGCTGCCGGGACCGGACATCGGCAAGGACTGCGCGGCCGAAATGCGCGCGGTGCGCGACGCCGGCTTCGAATGCGGCATCCACACCTGGGACCACGTGCTGTGGCAGGACAACGTCGCCAGGCGCGGCGCCGACTGGACCGTCAAGATGATGCGCAAGGCCGCCGCCCGCTACGCACAGGTGTTCGGCGTGGCGCCGCGGACGCACGGCGCGGCCGGCTGGCAGATGAACGGCGCCGCCTTCATCGAGCACGACACGGCCGGCTACGCCTATGCGTCCGACGGCCGCTGCGTGTTGAAGGAAAACGGCGCGCTGGCCAATCCGGCCGATGGCCCGCATCGTTTGAGCGTAGCCGGCAAAGCCTTGAAGTGCATCCAGATGCCGACCACCTTGCCGACCCTGGACGAAGTGCTGGGCTGCGAGATCGACGGCAGCACCATCACCGCCGCCAACATCGCGGCGTTTTTGCTCAGGCTGACCGAGGGCGCCACGCGCGACCACGTGTATACTTTGCACGCCGAGCTTGAAGGACAAAAACTCGCCCCCATATTCGAGCAGCTGTTAGCAGGCTGGCAAGCGCAAGGATATCAGCTGGCCTCGATGGCCGACTACCACGCCAAGCTGGCCGCCGTCGCGGACACGCTGCCGCTGTGCCCGATGACCTGGGGCGAGCTGCCCGGCCGTTCGGGCCAGCTGATGGTGCAGGCGCCGGCTGCCGCCTAGTCCACATCGCCAATAGCTGTACCCCGGTTGCGCTGCCGGGTCACAAGCACCACGTAGCAGCGCTGAAGTTCACCGTTCAGGAGAGCACCTGTGGCTGATTGCCCATCCGTCGTACCCGCGTCCATCATCACCGATTTTTCCGCCGCCATGACCAGCGGCCTGACCTTCCAGTTGCAGGGCCGGCCGGCACGCAGCACCGTGCTGTTCTTCTACCCCAAGGACAACACGCCCGGCTGCACCACCGAAAACATGGCCTTCCGCGACCTGCATGAACAGTTCACGGCGGCCGGCACCGAAGTCTATGGCGTCAGCCGCGACTCGCTGCGCTCGCACGAGAACTTCAAGTCCAAGCTGGGCCTGCCGTTCGAGCTCATTTCCGATCCCGATGAAGCGGTCTGCGCCCAGTTCGGCGTCATGAAGCTCAAGCAGATGTACGGCAAGACCGTGCGCGGCATCGAGCGCAGCACGTTTGTGATTGACGCTGACGGGCAATTGGTGAAAGAATGGAGAGGCGTGAAAGTTGCAGGTCACGTCGATGAAGTGCTGGAATTTGTGGCGCGTCTGGCCTAGTTCGGCGCGTGCAGCTTCGCGGCACCCTTTGTTCAACCGTAGTAGAACCTTGAGTGCGACAGCCAGCTTTGAGTCATCACAGTAGCTCCTTCCATCCACCCCGGCGGCCCGCAGGTCGCCGATCGGTATGTTCTCCGGGCCAGGTGAGCGCCCGCCGGCAGCCTTGTTTCCTTTTTTACCCAGCATCCACCCCATTCGGCAACGCCGCGTGCGCCGCGTCCATGGGCGGATTCCTCCAGAAATTTTTCGATTGAGATCCTGATGCCTCTGCCAAAACTACCTACCAAGCCAGCGACGCTGTTGTTGGCTAAAGATTACCCCCAAGCCAGCGGCGCGCGTCCCGCGCCGGTGATCGCGGCCGAGGCCGCCCCCGCGCCCGCAGCGAAGAAGACGGCGCCGGCGAAAACCGCAGCACCGAAAGCAGTCAAGGCGGCGCCGGTCGCCGTGGTAACGCCGGTGGCCAAGCCGGTCGCGGCACCGGTGGCCGCCAAACCGGCGGCCAAGAGCACGGCCAAGAAGGCCGTGCCGGCCGTGTTGAAGGCCGCACCGGCTCCGGTGGCGCCTGGCGCGCGCGGCAAGGTCACGCCTATCGTCGCCGAGGCGCCGCATCCGGCCAAGCACAAGGCGCATGAGGTGGCGATCAAGTCGTCGACCAGCCGCCACGCCGACCAGACCGGCACCACCAAGCTGTTCGTGCTCGACACCAATGTGCTGATGCATGACCCATCGTCGCTGTTCCGCTTCGAGGAACACGACGTCTACCTGCCGATGATGACGCTGGAAGAGCTGGACAACCACAAGAAGGGCATGACCGAGGTGGCGCGCAACGCCCGCCAGGTCTCGCGTACCCTGGATGCGCTGGTGTCCAACACCGACGACGACGCCATCGAAAAAGGCATCCCGCTGTCCAAGCTGGGCAACAAGGACGCCAAGGGCCGCCTGTTCTTCCAGACCCGCCTGCAAAGCGCGGACCTGCCAGCCGGCCTGCCGGTCGGCAAGGCCGACAACCAGATCCTGGCCGTGGTCCGCTCGCTGGAATCGGAGCAGGAAGGCCGTCCGGTGGTGCTGGTGTCGAAGGACATCAACATGCGCATCAAGGCGCGCGCGCTGGGCCTGCCGGCCGAGGATTACTTCAACGACCACGTGCTGGAAGACACCGACCTGCTGTACTCGGGCATCGTGCAGCTGCCGGACGACTTCTGGAACAAGCACGGCAAGGACATGGAGTCCTGGCAGGAAAACAAGAACGGCCAGAGCGCGACGTTCTACCGCGTCACCGGCCCGTTCGTGCCGTCGATGCTGGTCAACCAGTTCATCTTCCTGGAACCGAAGAATGGCGAAGCGCCGTTCTACGGCCAGGTCAAGCAGATCAACGGCAAGACCGCCGTGCTGCAAACGCTGCGCGACTTCAGCCACAACAAGAACAGCGTGTGGGGCGTGACCGCGCGCAACCGCGAACAGAATTTCGCGCTGAACCTGCTGATGAATCCGGAATGCGACTTCGTCACCCTGCTCGGCCAGGCCGGCACCGGCAAGACCTTGCTGGCCCTGGCGGCCGGCCTGGCGCAGGTGCTGGAAACCAAGCTCTACAACGAAATCATCGTCACCCGCGTGACGGTGCCGGTCGGTGAGGACATCGGTTTCCTGCCGGGCACCGAGGAAGAGAAGATGTCGCCGTGGATGGGCGCTTTCGACGACAATCTGGAAGTGCTCAACAAGTCCGACTCGGACGGCGGCGAATGGGGCCGTGCGGCGACGCAGGACCTGATCCGTTCGCGCATCAAGATCAAGTCGCTCAACTTCATGCGCGGCCGCACCTTCGTCAACAAGTTCCTGATCATCGACGAAGCGCAGAACTTGACGCCTAAGCAGGTCAAGACGCTGGTCACGCGCGCCGGTCCGGGCACCAAGATTCTGTGCCTGGGCAATATCGCGCAGATCGACACGCCCTACCTGACCGAAGGCTCCAGCGGCCTGACCTATGTGGTCGACCGCTTCAAGGGCTGGTCGCACAGCGGCCACGTCACCTTGGCGCGCGGCGAACGCTCGCGTCTGGCCGATCACGCCAGCGAAGTGCTGTAAAGATGATGTAGCCGATGGCCTTCAACGGCCGTCACGCCGAAAGCCCCGCCCGCAGCAATGCCGGCGGGGCTTTTTTTCGCTGTGCTGCGACGTCAGTACCCTCTCTTCCTGCACAGCCGGCGCAGCAGCGACGCCGGTACTGACAAGATTTTTGACAACAAACGCACCACAACGTATCACGCGATACCGAACGCGCCGCGCCACACAACGTCGAAGCGAACCCTGCCACGAAAATGCTTGATATCGATTCCGTCCTGTATGACACTAGAGACAATTCCGGCGCCACCAGCGCCGCCGCCCCGCCGCCGTTGAGGTAAGACCATGGACATTCCCATCCTGATCCAGAAAAGCCGCGGCAGCCAATACGGCGTCACCGTGCCGGACATCCCCGGCTGCGTGTCGACCGGCGAAACCATCGACCACGCCATGCGCAACGTCACCGACGCCATCTACGGCCACCTCGGCAGCCTGCTCCAGCAGGGCAAGCCGTTTGAAATCAAGCCCTCGCCGGTCGAGGAACTGTCGCAGGAACCCGACTACGCCGGCGGCATCTGGGCGCTGGTCAGCCTGGACCTGGCCAAGCTTTGACGCCCTCCTCCTTTTCCCGCGCTCCCGACGATAACGCTTGACCTTCCCACCGCAGGAAGGATTACAGTGACGCTATCGACACCCAACAGGAGCATCGCGATGTACCAATTACAAGTTGAAAACATGAGCTGTGGCCACTGCGTCAACGCCGTCACCAAGGCCGTCAAGGCCGTCGACGCCGGTGCCACCGTAGACATCGACCTGGCCAGCAAGAGCGTCAGGATCGCCAGCAGCGCCGCGCTGGCGCCGCTCAGGGACGCCATCGTCGATGCCGGCTATCCGGTCGTCAGCGCCGGCTAAGCGCCTTCCAGTTCGGGGTAGTGGCGGAAGATGCCGGTCTCGTTGAACGGCATGCGCCGCTTCGACGCGAGATAGGCGGCGATGTTGGGCCGCGCCGCCACCCTGTCGTGCAGCGCCACCACGACCGGATACGATGGTTCCAGTTTCGCCATCGTCTTCGGAAAAGCATAGCGCAGCCCTTCGACCAGCTGGAACAGCGACAGGTCCGCATACGATAGTCGCGAGCCCACCAGATACGTGCCGCGTCCCGGATTGTGTTCCAGCACGCGCTCGAAATAATCGAGGAACTTCGGCATGCGCTTGCCGGTGAAGTCGCGCGCGCGCAGTTTGGCCTCCTTTTTCTGATCCTCGTAATAGGCGTCCGACGATATCGGATGATGCGTGTCGTGCGCCTCGGCGACGATGTCGGCGATGGTCAGCTGCAGCTGGTTGGTCCACAAGCGCCCCGCTACCGCGCGCGGCGCCAGGCCGTGGCGCGGCCCCAGATACAGCAGAATGTTGGCGGTCTGCCCGATCAGCAGCTCGCCCGCGCGCAGCACCGGCGGCGCGAACGACGGATACTCGACTTCATCGCTGTCCAGGGACGCCAGCAAGGCCGGCATGCCTTTCTTCTGGCGCGCCATATCAAAGTAGTCGGCGCCCGCCTCCTCCAGTGCCAGCCGCACGAATTCGCCGCGTCCCTGCAGGCCGGGCCAGTAGTACAGTTCATATGCCATGACGCCTCCGATTTGTTGAGAACCTGTGCCGATCATGCCGCAATCGCGTCACCGGCGGCGCACGCGGCCCGCCCCTGCAAAGGTGGCGCAGGGGCGGTTATAATCTTCGGGCTGACAACTTCAGCGCCGCACTGCCGATCGCCGCCCCCACCGTCGTTCAAACGCTGCTTATAGCTGTTTAACCGCCGTTTAACTTGATGCGCGCGAGCGCCCACGCCATGCCACCTGTCCACCCGCTTGAACTCCACACCATCCTGATGATCGCCGCCGCCGGCTTGTTCGCCGGCGTGCAAAACGCACTCGCCGGGGGCGGCTCCTTCATCACCTTTCCCGCGCTGCTGCTGGCCGGCCTCAATCCGCTGGCCGCCAACATGACGTCGACCATCGCGCTGTTCCCCAGCCAGACCACGTCGGCCTACGCCGGCCGCAAGCTGGTGGCCGATGTCGGACCGCTGACGTTCAAGCAGATGTGCCTCATCAGTCTGATCGGCGGCATCTTCGGCGCCATCCTGCTACTCAATACGCCGCCCTCGTTCTTCGAAAAACTGGTGCCGTGGCTGATCCTGTTCGCCACCAGCGTGTTCGCGTGGGGCAGCTTCCGCCGCAAGCCACTGCACGCGGCCGGCTCCATGCCGCGCGGTGTGCTGATATTCGCGCAGAGCTGCATTTCGATTTACGGCGGCTACTTCGGCGGCGGCATCGGCTTCCTGATGCTGGCCGCGCTGACCATCGCCGGCCAGCAGGTGCGCGCCGCCGCCGCCACCAAGAACGTGCTGGCGATGGCGATGAACGCCGCCGCCACGCTGATCTTCGCGACCTCGAAATTAATCAGCTGGCCGGCCGCCATCGCGCTGTGCCTGGGCGGCATCGTCGGCGGCTTGTGCGGCTCGTGGCTGATCCACCAGCTGCCGGAAAAGGTCATCCGCGGTTTCGTCGTCGTCGTCGGCTGCGTGCTGACGGTGTGGATGTTCGTGCGCTGAACGGAGCCTTATTGTGAAAGGCTTTGCAGGATCGGGCAGTCGGGCCTATCGTCGCCGTGGCAGCAGCGCGCCAGGTCCTGCAAGGTGTCGCGCATCTCGGTCAGTTCCGCGATGCGCTGATTGAGTTGCGTGACGTGGCCCAGCGCGATCTGTTTGACGTCGCCGCTGGCGCGCGATGTGTTCTGCCACAGCGACAGCAGGTCGCGGATCTGGTCGAGCGAAAAACCGAGCGAGCGGGCACGCTTGACGAAGCGCAGCGCGTGCACGTCCTTGTCGCCGTAGAGGCGATACCCGGCGTCGCTGCGCCGCCCGGCCGCGATCAATTCTATGCTTTCGTAGTAGCGTATCATCTTGGCCGACACGCCCGATCGCGCCGCCGCTTCGCCGATGTTCATGGTTTGCCTCCCTGCGGCTTCCAGCGCCGCAGCAGCAGCGCGTTGCTGATCACGCTGACGGAACTGAGCGCCATCGCGGCGCCGGCCACCATCGGATTGAGCAAGCCGAATGCGGCCAGCGGTATGCCGACCAGGTTATAAATAAACGCCCAGAATAAATTCTGCCGTATCTTCGCGTAGGTGCGCCGCGAGATGTCGATGGCGTCCGCCACCAGCGCCGGATCGCCGCGCATCAGGGTGATGCCCGCCGCCTGCATCGCCACGTCGGTGCCGCTGGACATGGCGATGCCGACATCGGCCGCCGCCAGCGCCGGCGCGTCGTTGATGCCGTCGCCGACCATCGCCACCTTG
>Ga0209847_1000102_pt1 | contig 37202 bp, 37 predicted proteins | sample OrgsoiDNA_201060_FD_185808 | JGI IMG/M metagenome (GOLD analysis project Ga0209847, IMG submission 185808) | Permafrost soil microbial communities from the Arctic, to analyse light accelerated degradation of dissolved organic matter (DOM) -... | ecosystem: Environmental > Terrestrial > Soil >... | reverse complement strand
CGCCGGCATATTGTCGTCCCGGCAGCGCACGCAGGATACGCGCGCGCAGAACGGCACGGCAGTGTTCAACCACATTATCGAAGCCGAAGACGAAATTGTCCAGCCGCTGATTATCGGCCGCCGGACGTACGTAGCCGGTCGCGCGCAAGCCCTGCTCCAGCAGCCAGACTTCGTAATCGAAGCCGTTTTCATGTACAGGTTAAGATCATATGGACATCGTCGCTCTCCTATGACAAGGTGCGTAAACTCCAACTTGGGCGTGTCCACTAAAATTGCCTCCACAATGGACAACATTGAAGATTATGTTCATCGCTCTTGACTGCCCCTACCGGGAAATCTGAAATTTGCCCGGTAGGATGATTACGGATGCTTACACTTACGCCTGCTTGTCTGAGCCGTCCTGCGAGCGCAGAGGAAAAACATTTGTACCGGTAATGTCTGCAAGCTTCTTCTTTAGTTGGTAGACTTCATACAGCAGCGATATTTCGCGGGACAACGCTCCGTTTCTCTCATCAATAACACGCTGCGAGGCTTCTTTATCACGCCGTTTTTTATCCCGCGCCGCTTTATTCGGCGCATCCTGAACGGCCGCAGCTTCCTCGATCGCTACGATCAAATGAGCGAATTCTTTTCTCCCACTTTTGATACTGCCGGCTTTCCGGCCAGCTTCGAGTGCCACCAAATTCAAGGTGATACGTTCTTTTTTGGGAACGACTTTTGGCCGATTGGAAGTGATTCTTTCCAGCGCCATAAAGTAGTCCAACAATGCGCCACTTGGCTTCGCGTATTTTTCTTCCATCAGTTCTCCACTTCCAAAAGTGCTTTCTCAAGAGAAGCCAAATCACGGGCCTCCATCGTGTGTTCATTCGTTCCGGGCATTAAACGCGATACGAATTTCGTTTGCGCATCGATGAGCTTTTTGAGTTTCTCAAGGTCGCCAACGAGGTTTGCGCAGCCTTTTATGCATTCACGGCTGAAAATCTCTAACGCGGCGTGATCGCAATGAGTCACTGACGTGCATCCGCCCAGTGCTGTCTCTCTATAAGCCAGTTCTCCATTTTTGAATTTCTTTAACGTAGCTGCCCGGTCAGTAGAAATCACACCGTTTTCATCTCCGCTCCTAACCTGCATCCAATGCGCGTGTCCGCCGAAGCGAGGCTTCGCAGTCCCTACCACGTTAATGTCGTAGCTCAATGCGGCAGAAACATGCACGGCTTTTCGCCACTCATTGCCGAAGTGACTCGTGTATTTACCTATAAAGTCGGTGGCGAATTCAGACCCCTTTGCGTAATACAACGACATCGCCTCGCTGATGTGTTTGAGCTGGCGGCGCAGACTTGGGAGGGTTACTAAGCCGGACCGCTGTGCGTATAACGCCAAAGTTCGGCGTAGTTGATGAGAACTCAATGGCCAGGCCCGTCCAACACGAAATTTAGGCTCTTCTCGCCATGCCCTTTGAGTATCAATCCGCTCCAATTCCGCCAGATCCTGCTCTGTAATTTTCGGCAGAAACGATTCAATTCGCTTACGCCCACCTCTATGCGAACCAAAGGTCGGCAATTTTCCCTTCGGCGCCCGGCCGGAACTGATGGTGAGATAACTGGAAGGGATAAACAAAAATAGCCGTTCCTTAGCGAGCTTTTTTTCGAAGTCTTCGCCGCAGACTTCGGAATAGATGAACCTGGCAATTCGTTGTGCAACTTCGATAGCCCGGTGGCCTTCAATCGAAGTTACCCAGCGAACCGATTCCGGACCTTCTTTTGTGAGCTTTGTCGTATCGCCTTCAATCAGGTAGTGTTTACGCCCAGAGGACGTCGAAATTTTAAGACAATCTAACGGCAAGCTGTCCATTTCAACGTCTCTCAGCCCCCCGAAAATATGGCCAAGATATTTTATTGTCGTCTGAGTCCGGCTGATCCCTGTGGTTACTCCATTCACGTCTTTTGACAACTTGTGTTCGTTTGCTGGCAGGATTGACCCGGTCAGATTGACCCGCCCTCCATACCCTCGCGAACGCCGCGACCCTATCGTAAGACCCCTCGAACCCCAGTTCCTTTAGGTCCTCATGAATCTGTTTTAGCGTGCGCCGTTGCTTGCGTGTCCGCGCTGCTTCAGTCTTGAGTAGCGCGGAAAGCTGAAACGCGTATTTGTCGATGGCGCGGGTGGAACGCCGTTCGGCGTAGGCCGGCTCTATGGTTTCTGAGCGCAGATAGCGTCGGACAGTGTTTCTGGAGATGCCCAAACGCCTGGCGATCTCTCTCAATGGGACCTGGTCACGAATGTGCCAGCGTCGAATAATGCCTAGTAGTGCCACGTCGATCACTCCAATTCCCCACTCAATGTCGTGAGTAGGATTGTGTCTTATACGTGGGTCAGTTCGGTTTGCAAATTATGCGGTGAAATGGGTCAGATTTCGCTGCAAATCAACAGGAAGTCGAGTCGACGTCGTTTGCGAGCCGTCTGGCGCAGCTTCGATAGTGATTCGGTTCGACGTTCGCAACGATAACATCCAGTTTCTGGCGCTTATTTGTAGACTGGCGCGATCGCTCGAATGCGCATTTTTTTCCTCCGACACTCGTGTCCTTGCTGAACCAACTGAGACAGGTTTGGGCAAAGTAATCGACGCGGTCCACAACGCTATCGTGCTTCGTAACCTAAAGATGGGTTAGCGCCAAAAACTGAGCGATTTCATTGTGCGCTGGGCGGCCCTGGTCTGCGATCTCTGTCCATTTGCTGCCCAACCTTTTATTCAGCGGCCGCTACAGCTGCTGATCGCCCTGATACCACTCCGCATAACGGTGTTCACGATAAGTCGACGATTTAGGTCTGGCGTACAGATACATTCCGACACAAATTTGCGCTGCACTCCGGCTATAACGTAGCCTTTCGATATATTGGAAAGCTGGCAATGTCCGATCAACCCCACCATGGCTCCGCCACTGCGGCGCCATCCAATTTAAAACAACCAACAACGTGGCGCAGGTCACGCACCGCAACCACATTTCTTTCCGTCGAAACTGTAGCTTTCCATATGCAGATTAAGCTGCGCATAGACATGATTTAGTCTGTTTAGAACCTTGCGATGACAACCAATGACATTCTCGCCGTACGCGGCCACCAAGCATTCCCCACCTTAACACCAGCGGAAATCAAGCGCATGCAGCGCTTCGGTAGCGTCAGCCGGTTCCGCGACGGTGAGCAGATGTTCCAAGCAGGCAGCAGCACCTTCGGCATGCACGTGGTGCTGGAAGGGAAAATCGCAATCAGCCGCAATGACGGCCTGGGCAACTCTGCGCCCATCGTCGAACACGGGCCAGGCCAGTTTGCCGGCGAAGTAAGCCAAGTGGCCGGGCGCGTCACACTTGTCAACGGCCACGCTGTCGGTGATGTCGAGGTGCTGACGATTCCTTCGCCTTCTCTGCGCGCGCTTCTAATTGCCGAGGCCGAACTGGGCGAGCGCATCGTGCGCGCAATGATATTGCGCCGCGTCGGCCTGATTGAAAGCAAGGCTGGTGGCCCAGTTCTGGTAGCCGCTCAAGGCCATCCGCGCCTGCACCTGCTTCAAGGCTGGCTGTCCGCCAATGGCCACCCGCACACTGTACTCGACCCCGCCCGCGACGAGCAGGCGCGTGCGCTGTGCGTGCGCTACGCGCCGCAGGCGGACGACTGGCCGTTGGTAGTGTGTCCCGACGGCAGCGTGAAAAAAAATCCCACCTTGGTCGATCTGGGCCGTTGCCTCGGCACCCTGCCCGACCTCGACCCCGATACCATCTGGGACATAATCATCGTTGGCGCCGGACCAGCTGGCCTCGCCACGGCCGTCTATGCTGCGTCAGAAGGCTTGTCCGCGTTAGTGCTTGAAACGCGCGCCTACGGCGGACAAGCGGCGGCCAGCGCGCGCATCGAAAACTACCTTGGCTTCCCGACCGGTATCTCCGGTACTGCGCTAGCGGGCCGCGCATACGTGCAGTCCCAGAAATTCGGCGTCGAGATGGCAATCCCGGCGCCCGCCGGGCGACTCATATGCAACACCTATCCGCTGCAGGTGGAAATGTGCGGCAGTCTGACGCAACTCCAAGCCCGCACCGTGGTGCTATCTTGCGGCGCGCGCTATCGCCGCCCCGCGCTGGCCAATCTGAAGCAGTTCGAGGGCAAAGGCGTGCATTACTGGGCTTCGCCGCTGGAAGCCAATCTATGCACGAACGAACAAGTTGTGCTCGTTGGCGGTGGCAATTCGGCCGGCCAAGCCGCCGTCTACTTAGCTGGCCATGCGTCCAAGGTGCACATGCTGATCCGCCGCGACAGCCTAGCAGCAACCATGTCGAGTTATCTGATCGAGCGCATCGAAGCATGCCCCAACATAGTGTTGCACACAAGCAGCGAGATCGTGGCCCTGGAAGGCAACAACGAAGACGGTCTGCGCCAGGTCCACATCCACAACAGCCAGACAGGCACAGAAAGCTGCTACGATGTCGGCCGCGTCTTCTTGTTCATCGGTGCCGATCCTAACACCGGTTGGCTGCGCGACTGCGACGTGGAAGTCGACGAAAAGGGCTTTATTCGTACCGGCTTCGATGTCAGCAAGTGCGGGCGAGCGGAGCAGCGCGCCAGCTTGGAAACGAGTGTGCCTGGAGTATTCGCTATTGGCGACGTTCGCGCCAATTCGACTAAACGGGTCGCCGCCGCCGTCGGCGAGGGCGCCGCCGTCGTCTCGCAAATCCATGCCTCCCTACAAAGGTTTCGTTAACATTGCAGACTCGGTCAATTTGGCACCTCTGGGCCGGCTAAAACCTCGGAGTGTATTCGGTGGTTGGCTTATGCACAGTAGTTTTCTTAACTCCGGAAGATATTCGGCTACATGTACTCTACGTGTTTCCACTTGCCGCCATTGCGTATTATTGCCCGTCGCGCTGGATATGTTCGTTTGCTCGCCAAATTGACACCGTCAGATTGACCCACCTTCCACTACTTGGTAAACGCCGCCACTCGGTCGTATGAGCTCTCGTAGCGCAGCTCTTTAAGGTCCTCGTGGATCTGCTTTAAGGTAAGCGTGACGCCAGCGCCGATATTGACATCAGCGGCGAGTTGATTGCGCTGAATCAAACTGACAGCGACCGTAATTGTCCAACCACAATCCATGGCAGCAGGTCGCGGACCCGGCCGCGCAGCCACCGCGCCAAGTCATCAAGCAGCAGGCGAGCACGTTTCCGGTTGATGCGCTTGCGCGCGTCCGGTGGCGGGCCACGGATTATCGCTCGATCGCGTACAGTACGCCAATGGTCGCCGGAAGCACGGCGGTATGGGGAAAGTCGGACAGGCCTAAGCTCCCCCCGACGGATGCGCCTACGCGAAGAACACTTCGCGTTTCCTGCCATGGCTCGCGCCCCAAGTCTGCACACGGCATTGCAGTGAGCGCAACAACGCGTCGTCTTATTGACCGGGGTGACGTCGCTGCATTTTCTCCAGCAGCGTGCTGGCGGTCAGCGCCGCCGTCGCCTCAAGCAATAGCACGAACTAGCCTTGCCGAACAGCCTCAAACGGGTCGGCACGGGTGCTCCACGCGCGTGGCCCGCTCCTACGGTAGCACATCGGAGCTGTCCAATCGGCGCACCGAGCGCACGCTGATGCCGACCTTGGCGGCCGCGACTTCCTAACCGAACTTGGTTCTGAGTTTCTTGTAGATGCCCACTTGGCAATCTCCAATGCGTTTGCCGACCACTCGTCGTCTCGCCAGCTCCATGCTGAATGACAAAACTGTAAATCTCGCATCCGCACCGGGCCAGCTTCAGGTGACAAACCGGCCAAGATAGTTGTCGTCTACCGCCCAACATAATTGGCGCTCACAATGAGGGCATCAAAACGTGATGGCGTCATCGTCCGACACCGCCGAATGTGTCAACCGGTAGGTTTTGAGTTCGGAAATCACTTCAGCGCGCGTTTTGACGCTCTGGGCCGCCAAGGGGCCGGGATAGGAGTCTCCGGTGTAGATCTCGCCGCGACGCTGGGCATCATGCAGCTCCTGTACAACTTCGGCACGGGACTTGGTTGATACAAAGCCGGTATAACCCGTATATGAATCTCCGGTAGCAGTGTTTGGCATAGCGGCGGAGATAGTGACACTATGCATGTCAACGACTGCCGCCATGCTCGTGAAGGAAACTGCTGTGAGAAGAGCTGCGATGGCAAATTTAGAAGCGTTCATGATAAATCTCCTGGATGGGGTGAGTCATTTCGTGCGCTGGTTTGTCTTGCATCGACATCACTGCATCGATGAGAACCAGTGTAGCCAACCGGTGCTGACGGCAGCATGACGGAGGTATTACAAAAAAATGACAGGCGGTGGGCAGCACACGTGTATCCAGGAATTGATAAGAAGTTTTATGTAGTCCTCGCGACTACGCGAGCGGTCATAGTCTCTTGGAGTCGCATCTTGCTGACTACACTGCATTTTGCAAAGTAGGTGTTGGCTTCACCGATGAGAAACTCTCTGTCGCGCGACAAATTTTGCGCTCACAAATTCGCGAAGCGGAAAGCGTCCAAGTAATATGGTTCTGTTCCTAGATTTTGATGGGGTGCTTACGCCTCTGCTTAATTGTGCCCCGATCTGCTTTTTCACAAGTTGCCGCTGCTTGAAGAAGTACTGCGCGCGCGGCCGGCGGTCGACGTAGTCATTAGTTCCACCTGGCGCTCGACGCGGACTATCAAGGAGCTACGGTCGCTGTTCAGTCATGATATAGCACCTCGCATCATCGGCACGACCCCGCAGTGGCGCGACGTACAAGACGAATTTTCGGCCGGAACATACGTGCGGCAATCGGAAATTGAGGCTTGGCTACGCGCTACTGATAGGGGCTGGGAAAGGTGGCTGGCGGTCGATGACCAGGTTCAGCTATTCCGCCCGTTTTGCCAGCGCCTGATGCTGCCAAATCCGGATACCGGCCTCACGGACGCCGACTGCAGCTTGTTAGCAGAGCGACTAAACTGAGACGGACCAGACTTTACTGCTGCATAGGTCGCTGATTTCAAATCGTTTCGGTACGATTTCGAACTTCTGAGTTTTATTGTGCCAAAACCGCAATGGTGACCGTACATTTTTAGGTTTTAGTTCGCGTAACAAGGTCACAGATCGTTTTTCAAGTCGGGGGTCGATTTTGCGAATGAGCTTTCGCTAAGTTACGGCAAAAATATCGGAAAAATATAAAACTTGATGCCACTGTAGTGATTTAATTATGAAGCCGCTGATTTTTAATCAGGATTAACAATGGGAACACTCGGCAAAACAGTATTGAAAGATTTTATTAAATCATCACTGACCATCTGGCTACACATCAGGTAACGTTTAAATCCGGGAAGTCTTCTACGCGGAGTAATGACTTTAAAATCGCTCGACACAATCTCCCCTTGATCAATGTAATACTGAAATGTCTCCTTAGATGAGAACATGATATTTGCACGTCCTGCGGAAATCATTTTAAATAACTGTAAAATATTTCCCGATGTCGTTTGGTGACCAGTCTTCATTTCTGCCATTTCCCCTTCTAAGTAGTCGCCATAGAAAAGGCTTTGCTTAACTAGAATGCTATATTTTTTTTTATTGAATATATCATCAAATGAACTGCTCTGATTTTCGGCAATATTTCGATTGGCAATAATCACCCAAGGTGGATCTTGGCTAATGATTTTACTAAATTTGGCAAATTTTTCTCGATCGGAGTTTTTTATCCAACCGATGGAACAAATGGCTTCATCATTTTTCTTTAATCTCGCAAGTTGTCTAGACGCCGGAATTTTTTCAAGAGTATAGGGGATTTTCGCTTTCTTAAAAGCCGCCAAGGCAGTCTCCAAAACTGAGCCTCCAAAACTGCCGTCTTTTCGGATAATCATGTATGGAGGCAATTCAAAAACTTGCAATTTTATCGATGATTGTGCAAATGAGCTGGCGCCAAATGAAAATAATAATATCGATGATAAAGTTAAATATAATAATTTCATGGAAATTTTATGGCAATATCGCCCAGAAAATTTTAAACGGATTGAAATTATTAGTGAATTGAAAACTCTAATCATATATCTCATTATAGATTTATTTTAGCTTAATTTATTTAATTAACCATAGACTTTTTCTGATTGCATGGCTATTAGCTTTGCAAAAAGCTCTTCCAACGGCGAGCCTCCGTATATGGGAACTTTCTCATTTTCAACCTCCTTCCTTTGACTTGCAGGTATGACTGCTCACACATACTTAGTACGCGAACTGATTTGACTCAAGAACCATTCGCATCGAATTACATGGGAGAAGCAACAGGCATCGGTTCTAGTGATAGCGGCAAGGTTAAACACGCAGCCAGCCCACCTTCAGGACGGTTGATCAGGGTGAGTGTGGCATCAATGGCTTTTGAGAGCTGGTACGCGATGGCCAAGCCGAGCCCAGTGCCCCCGCTGCTACGATTGCGCGAAGACTCGATCCTATAGAATGGCTGGAATACCGCCTCTAGCTGCTCCGGCGGGATGCCCGGTCCATTGTCCATGACGGCGATACTGACACAACCATCCGGCGCCTTGCACACCTGCACCTCAGCACTGCCCCCGTACTTGAGGGCATTGTCGATCAGGTTGGTCAGGATACGCCTCAGCGCTATCGGCCGCAGTAGCATAGCGCTGCCTATTTTTCCATGTAGCGTGACATCCGCCGCCACATCGACGTAATCACCGATCAAGCTGTCGAGCAGTGCATCAGGATCGTGGCGGCGGGGTTGCTCAGCGGCTCCGTGCAACGTGCGCGCGTAGGCTACCCCCTCGCGCACTAGCTCTTCCATTTCCTTCAGGTTGCGCAACAACGTAGTGCGGTCCTCACTTTCATCCATCATGTCGGTGCGCAGGCGCATACGCGTGATCGGCGTTTGCAGGTCATGCGAGACGGCGGCCAGTATCTGCATCCGCTCCGACAAATATGTGGCGATGCGCACCTGCATTGCATTGAACGCGATGGCGGCGCGCGCCACTTCGGCAGGGCCGTTTTCGGGCAAACGTGTCGGCTTCAGATCCGGGCCCAGCGCGTCGGCAGCCTTCGCCAACTCCGCCAGCGGACGCGTGGCCAGTCTCACGGAAAGCCATGTCAAGCCACCCAACAGCATGAGTTGCACCAGCAGCGCGGGAATCAACCATGGAGAGACCGGAAGTCCGCGAGGTCGTAAATCGATTACCAGCGGCGTGCCGTCGCTTAGGAGCAGGTTCGCTTGCAGGTGTTCCATCGGGCTATCACCTGGAATGGCATATACACCCAACGGGTAGCGCCTGCCGATGGCGCGCTCGATCGACTGAGACAGCAGCGCTGACAAGTGCGTATCAGGCGCGACGCCGGCCGAGCCGGGGCCGGGTAGGAAACTGTAGGAGCGACGTGCGAGACGAGGCAGCCATAGAGACCGTTCGTCAACGGGAAGGCGGTCCAGCAACGCGACCGAGCTAGCCACGTCCTGCTCCATGTACCCAAGCATAAGATCTGTGGTTGCGCCGGCGCGCTCATGGATTATGATGGCGTAGGACAGCGCAAAAGCCAGCGTCAGCCCAATACATAGAATCAGCGTAATACGAACGAACAATGTGCGCGGCCACCAGTTGCGCCTTAACCTCGGCCCGCCATGCTGCTTCGAAACACAAGGCCAGCCGCCGCCCTTCAGAAGTTGTGCGCTATTCGGTCCGACCGATTCTCGCGTCTTAGATTCCCTCATGCTTCAGCCTCACACAGTTCGACAACCGATGAAAAAATGTAACCTTCGCTGCGCAGCGTCTTGATGTAGCGCGGGCCCCGCGAGTCCTCTTGAAGGCGTTGGCGCAAGCGGCTGACGAGCAGATCAATCGACCGGTCGAACACGTCGGCATCTCGGCCCTGCGTCAGGTTAAGTAGCTGGTCGCGGGTAAGCACTCGTTGCGGATGGTCTAGGAACACGCGCAGTAGCCGGTATTCGGCACCGCTCAGCGCCACTATCGTACCGCTGGAATCGACCAGTTCGCGCGCCAAAGTATCCAGTCGCCAATCGCCGAATTTGAGAAGCTGTACAACTTCCGTCGGATGCATGTTCGGCGGCAGCATGCGCGCGCGCCTTAGAACCGAGCGAATACGCGCCAGCAGCTCCCGTAAAGAAAACGGCTTGGCCATATAGTCGTCGGCGCCCATTTCAAGGCCCAGAATACGTTCAGTCTCCTCATTCAACGCCGTCAGCATCAAAACCGGCATGGCGCGCCACTTCCCAGCGCGCAGTTCGCGGCACAGCATTAGGCCGCATTCGCCCGACAGCATGAGGTCAAGCACGACCAAGTCGACGCCGCCCTCGTCAAGCGCGGCACACATCTGACGGCCATTAGCGGCGACAGACACGTGACAACCGTTCTTACGCAGATAATTTGATAGCAATTCGCGGATTTCACGGTCGTCATCGACGATGAGAATATGATCCACTCGTTCGTTCGGCAACACCATCAATAGCCCACCGCCATGGACAGGTTGGTCACTCTCACGGCTGCATTGAAGACGCCAATGTAATTGTCAGCAAGGCCCGGAATATCGCGCCGAGTATTGCGATAGTAGCGATAGACAGAAGTGGGAGAGCAGCGTTGGTAGAGGCCTCCCCCCGGCTGACTAGCGTTAAGTTGAGAAAGCTTAGGCGCGCCTTCGCCACGCAAGACATGTAACTGGGTGTGTAGGAACAGCAGCGACACCAGCGAGCCTCCGCTTTGAGGCGAAGCGATGTAGTTGCAGCGTGCAGCAAACGCTACGCCGTTTGGCACTTCAAACTGAATGGCGCCGCAGCGGCGGAAGCCATGGTGGGGTTGGTCGGACATTGCCAGCTTTCCAATATATCGAAAGCCTACGTTATAGCCGGACTTAAGCGCAGATTTGTGTCCGAATGTATCTGCACTTTGTTACCAGATTGTTGTGAAAGTCATTGTCAGGCCTCGGTGAGATTGGTTTCGATAAAATATCGGCATAAACACATCCCAACAGAAGTGCAACGCGACATTCAACGCGCGCTACTCCAGTTCAGCGATGTGGATGCGTATGTGCTGGCCGCCAGATGTCAGCAGTAAGCGTGGGTACTGATCGAACGCCGCATGGAGAGATGAATATGACACGATTGCGTAGCTTGTTGGAGTCCCGGACCTGCCCGAAGGCCGGCGGCTCCAGGCAGAACACTACAACGGCGCTCTCCGTGGCTTCTCCCACACGATTCTTCAGATTGGGTTTCTTGCGATTGGCATTAATCAGGGCATCGACGCCGCCGGCATCGACGGCTGATTGATAGCGGTAAAACGTATCTCGCGAAAAAACCATCACCTTGCAGGCAAGGGACACGTTACCCAACTAGGTTGCTAAATTTAGCAAGCCGACTTTGTGTTTGATGACAACGCTTTGAGGAACACTGCTCATGGGATTACTCCTTGGCGCTTTCGCGCTGGTTTAATAAGATTCGCACCTCTATCAAACTGGGTAGTTCGGTCGCGTATTTGATCCAAGGAAGGAATTTTCCAGGAAAAGAACTGCGGTTCCTCAAACTGGACGGACCTGTCCTGCCAACGCATAAAATTAGTCGGAGGACGACATCGCGTCGGCGCCATCGATCGCGAATTGGCGCTTGCTGATCATGTGAATGAGTTCGATGCCGGCGAACACACTGGCGGCGCAGCGGAACGATTTGAAGTTGAGCATCGTGCTGGTAACCGCTTGATGGCACGATGGCCCTGCTCGACGATGTTGTTGAGGTATTTGACTTGGGGTACCACAATCGGGACATCCCGGCCGACATTGATAGCATCGATGGCGGCCTTGTTGGCGCCGCTCTTGTCCATCGCAATCTTTTCGGGAAAGCTATTCTCGCCCATAGCCTTGTCTAAATCGCTTAGCCGCAACCACCTCCCGCTTTGCCGTCAGCAAAAAGTCCATGGTCTTTCCTTGCTTTTCGACAACGCGATAGAGATATTTCCAGGCGCACTTGACCTTGATGCAGGTTTCATCCATCCGTCAGCTACTGCCGACCGGCCGCTTGTGTTTTGGGGGGGCGTCTTCTCGATAAGCGGCAGAAATCGGATCGCCCATCGGTTGATCTACGAATGGTCAACAGACGCACCTCGCTCCTCCATCATCTCCTCGCTGCCGGTAGCTCAGCGGGCAGGCCACATACCAGCGGATGCAGAACAAGATCACATCGATCGGAAAGAGTATCCCTTTTAAGTTGAGCACGTCGATTCGTCCAGGGTTCGAGCGTCATAGTCTTCCTGAGAGGCCATCGACAGTTTGCTCATGCGACAGCCCCCCAGAAAAAGACACCGCCCTGGGCGGGAGCGAAAACGGCACGCTTAACCGGCCGACTGGCGCTCCGATCGGAAGGCGTCGGCCTCGGAGGATATGCCGCGCGCGGAGTTGCTCGACGCCAGGACCAGGCGTGTCGGCGCCGCATATGCCGCCGGCACCGCCGGCAAGGCGCGGCTGCGGCTGGGGCCGTCGGCTAGCTGAAATACCGTCACTAGCTGTGCCAGCGCAGCAGCCTGATCCTGCATGCTCTGAGAGGCCGCCGTTGCTTCCTCCACCAGCGCGGCGTTCTGCTGGGTCACGGCGTCCATCTGAGTGATGGCGATGTTGACCTGCTCGATGCCGGAGCTCTGCTGGCGGCCGGCAGCCGTGATCTCTCCCATGATGTCGGTGACGCGCCGTACGCTGACGACCACGTCTTCCATGGTGGTGCCGGCCTGCTCGACCAGCTTGCTGCCGGTACCGACCTGCTCGACTGAATTGCTGATAAGCGTCTTGATTTCCTTGGCGGCGGTGGCCGAGCGCTGCGCTAGGTTGCGCACCTCGGAGGCGACGACAGCGAAGCCAAGTCCCTGCTCGCCGGCGCGGGCCGCTTCCACGGCCGCGTTTAGGGCGAGGATATTAGTCTGGAAGGCGATGCCGTCGATAACGCCGATGATGTCGACGATCTTGCGTGAGGAGGCGTTGATCGCGTCCATGGTGTCGACCACCTGCGACACCACCATGCCGCCCTTCTGGGCGATTTCCGAGGCAGATACGGCCAGCTGGTTGGCCTCGCGGGCGCTGTCGGCGTTTTGCTTGACGGTCGAAGTTAGCTCTTCCATCGAGGCGGCGGTCTGCTCCAGAGAGCTGGCCTGCTGTTCGGTGCGCGCAGACAGGTCGAGGTTGCCGGCGACGATTTGGTCCGAGGCGCTAGCGATGGTGTCCGTGGCGCTGCGCACTTGGCCGACGATATCGGCCAGGCTGTCGCGCATGATCTTCATGGCAAACAGCAGGCTAGCGCGGTCGTTTGGTGCGGTACGCACCTCAACCGACAGCTCGCCGGTAGCAATGCGGCCGGCGATTTCGACAGCATAATCGGGCTCGCCGCCGAGGCGCCTGACTAGCCAGGCAGTGATCACAGTCGCGCCCAGCGCGCCGAGCACCACGCTGAAGGCCAGTAGCATGATGATCCACAGTCGCGAGGACCGGTAGCGCTCGTCGCCGCTGCGGGCGGCCTCGGTGCCGCCTTCGCCGTACAGGTTGACCATCTTGTCGACCTGGCCGCGCAGGGCCACGATCAGGCGATTCGATTCGCCGCGAATCAAGACCTTGGCGGTGGCGTCGTCATTGCTTCGGGCGGCAGCGCGCACCTTCGCGTCCTCGGCCATGTAGCGTTCCCACATGGACTGGAAGTCAGCGTACAGCGCCTTTTCTTCCGGCGAGGAGATCAGCCTGCTGAAGTCGTCCTGCATCTTGGCTAGGTCCACCAAGTCGGCGGCGATGACCTTGTCGTACTTGTCCATCTCGGCCGGGTCATCGGAGATGATGTATTGCAGCTCGCGCGAGCGCACACGGGCGATCTGCGACTTGATGTCCTGCACCACGCGCATGCTCGGCATCCAGCGCGTCGACAGCTCGCTGGCAGTGTGGTTGACGCCAGCCAGCTGCACGATCGAAAACACGCCGACGGTCGTGGTAAGTATTAGTACCGAGGCAAACGCAAGGCCGAGCTTCGTAGCCAGCCGCAGGTCATGTACCCATTTCATAGTTTTTCCTTGTTGTGTATTTCAGAGAGAACGCGCCTGCGCGGCCGTGGCAGGTCGAGCGGGGCGCCCGGGCGATGTCAGGCGGCCAGCTTGGCCACCAGGCCCATGTCGTCGGACGTCATCAGGAGGTCGATATCAAGAAGCACCAGCATACGTTCGCCAATGGTGCCCATGCCGACCAAGTAGTCGGTGCTCACGTCGCCGCTCATGTCGGGCGCCAGCTTGATTTGCGCCGGCGTCAGCGTGATCACGTCGGAGACGCGATCAACCACCATGCCTATGGTGCGGTGGCCTATGTTCAAGATAATCACCACCGTTAGGTGGTCGTAGGTCGGCTCGCCTAGGTCGAACTTAATGCGCATGTCGATGATCGGTACGATTATGCCGCGCAAATTGACCACTCCCTTCACGCACTGCAGGGCGTTGGCCATGCGCGTCACCGGTTCATAGGCGCGGATTTCCTGTACCTTCTGAATGTCGATCCCATACTCTTCTTGCCCTAGCTGGAACGCTAGGAATTCCGATGCACCGACGTGCGCATCGGCCGTCGCATGCGCAGCAGTTAAAGTCCGTGCCATCTCTTCCCCTCATAATTTTTCCATAAGGCAATATTTTATCGCAGCGCAATATTTTTTGCAGAAAGAAAATACTATTAACTATATATAAAGAAATAATGTCCAATAGTTATCGTGTTAAAAGACCGTAAACGTTTGCGCTCTCAGCGTAAACCACCGATTTTGCCGTATTTTAGACAATAAAATAAAGCTTCGTCTTTCGTGCCTCCTCCACAATTTTATGCAAAAATAATTGCTTTTTACTTCGACATAAAAGTAATAAGAATCTGCTTCGAAATATTGTTTAACATCAGAATTGGCCGAAATTTCTAGGCGGACAATTCATCACTACGCGTTCCATGGAATAAAAGCAAGTTGGGCGGCTAAAAGCGCATTCCTTTGAACTTGAGCATGTCGATTCGTCCAGGGTTCGAGCGTGGTACTCTACCTGATCGGTCATCGACAGTTTTCCAATGGACAGAACCAACCGCCCCTTTGGCAAGGATTTACTATCTATCAGATCAAATCGGAACTACTACATATTATTTTTAGGATTATTTTTCATTTCTGGCTTAATCCCGGCTTTCCCTGAATTGGTTCACACCTAATTGTCAGGTACGGCAAGCTGGTCGCATTGTTAAAATTCTTTCCATTTATCATTTGAAAGAGAAAGCTTCGTTTGCGGCTTCCTTGACGCGCTAATATTGAGCCGATCTCCAGTGTTCGTGATTTTTGGCTGCCGATGAGCCGCTATTGTTGCCGTCGGTCGCCGTCCGGTGTGTATAGGTGTTGGTATCGCTGCAATTGATGTCGACGTTTCTGATGGGAAGAGTTTGAAGACGCTGACCATTTTAACCAACTGGACAGCCTGCTCCTCCAATGATTGCGCCGCTGCCGATGCCTCTTCTACCAGTGCCGCATTCTGTTGCGTGACGTCATCCATTTGTATGACCGCTTGGGTTATTTGTTCGATACTGGCCGTTTGTTCGCCACCGGCAGCGGTAATCTCACCCATAATGTCCGTTACACGTTTTACGCTGACCACTACTTCACGCACGGTGGTTCCGGCCTGATCGACCAAAGTCGAACCGGCATCCACCTTTTGTACGGAGTCGCCAATCAATAATTTGATCTCCTTTGCGGCAGCGGCGGAGCGATGTGCCAAATTGCGAACTTCGGTCGCAACTACGGCGAAACCACGCCCCTGCTCGCCGGCACGTGCAGCCTCTACGGCCGCATTCAGAGCGAGAATGTTGGTCTGGAAGGCGATACCTTCGATCACGCCGATAATATCGACAATCTTCTTTGCCGATTCATTGATCGAGCCCATGGTTTCGACCACTTGGGACATAACGACCCCACCTTTAACCGCGATCTCCGATGCAGCCAAAGTCAAACCGTTGGCTTGGCGTGCATTATCTGCATTCTGTTTGACTGTGCCGCTTAATTCCTCCATCGACGAAGCAGTTTCTTCCAACGAACTGGCTTGCTCCTCGGTCCGCGAAGATAGATCGAGATTACCGACGGCGATCTGGCGCGACGCCGTTGAAATGGTTTCGGCAGTTGTACGCACTTGGCCAACAATTTCGACCAAGCTATCATTCATATCTTTAAGCGCTTTAATTAACTGGCCGGTTTCATCTGTCGAGTTGATCTCAATGCGGCTCGTCAAGTCGCCGGCAGCAACGGCTCTAGAAATTCTCACTGCCTCAAGCAAGGGACGGGTAATTGAACGACTTATGGCATAGGCGAAAAACATACCGATCAGAATCGCGATCGCTCCGAAACCGGTCATCATATTGCGCGAGGCTGAGATACTTTGCATTGCGTTCGCACCGCTTACTGCGACGTTATTTTCTTGGAGATCTACTAGCTGCTGTAGGGTTTCCTGCATCCCGTGCAGTTGCGGAAGCACATCGCTCAGCATGGCTTTCGACGCCGCATCCCTCTGATCATCTGTGACTAATTGGTTGGCTTTGTTCAGAGAAATGGTTTCTTGCGCGCGCTGTTCTTTGAACTTGGCTAGCAAAGCCTTTCTTTCTGGCCTATAAAGCAATTGATCTAGTGTGGCGATGGTATCGTTGATTGATTTTCTGTTTGAAGATATTTTTTGTTCCAACGTCTCCAGGTACTTTTTGTCCGACGTAAGAAACATCTCCATGCTTAGAGCCGCGTTTTCCCTTGTTTTAGAATTAATTACGTTGATTTGTTTCGATTTTTCCCATTCATTATTAACTATATCACTGGTGATTTTTTCGATGTGATTCAAATGCAAAACGCTTATCACAATCGACAACATCATCAATATCAAAACAAGACCAAAACCACCGCGCAAGCGAGAACCTATTTTCAAATTATTAATATTCATTTCCAGCCATCTCAGAGATAAACAGCATTTATTATTTACCAAGGCATATGGTATACGTACCTGCGGGATGATGCGTCGCGTTTTCCAGCGATAACTACCACATGAAGGATATTCCAATCTACAGCAAAAGTAACTCCACAAATGCAATGAACGTTTAAATCATAGATTTTGCTGGAAACTTGATTGACCATCATCGCTTCAATCGGCACCATCTCCGAAGTGGAATTAACTTGTCGATATCCATCAAGATCAGCATGCGTTGATCTAATGTACAAAGCAACATTAGGAAATCACCATTCAACGTCACACCTACTTTTTTGCGCAAGAAGTAGCGAGGCTTTTTGAAGTTAAGATTGCGGAACTGTAGCTGAGTTCCGCAATCCAATATCGCCTCATTACGCCAGCTACTAGATCACGGTAGCCACGGGATAAATTCGTTTGGCGCAAAAGCTCTTCGCTTTTAATTTATAACAAAGCCCTAGCGCCACAGGTTGGTTTTTGCGAGATCGATTACTTGATCTGCCTGCCCATTCAGGATCGCCTTAACCATATAAAGCGAGAATCCCTTGGCCATTTCGAGATTGACGGCAGGAGGCATTGCCAGCTCCATACGGTTGACAACAGCATCGATCAGTACCGGACCGTTGTGGGCAAACGCAGCGGCAATGCCTGGTTCGACATCGTCCGGTTTTTCAAGACGTATGCCACGGATTCCGACAGCCTCGGCCATAGCCGCAAAGTTGGGGTTCTTCAATTCGGTGCCAATCGGCACGAACGAAGTTGACTTCTGCTCAAGTTCGATGAAGCCCAGCGCTCCGTTGTTGAATACCACCACTTTAACCGGCAGCCCCAATTGCGCGAGACTGAGGAAGTCCCCCATTAGCATCGCAAAGCCGCCGTCACCCGACATCGAGATTACCTGACGCCCCGGAAAAGCCGCTTGTGCGCCGATCGCTTGCGCCATCGCGTTTGCCATAGAACCATGCCAGAAAGATCCCATCAGCCGGCGCTTGCCGTTCATTGCGAGGTAGCGGGCGCCCCACACTGTCGGAAGGCCGACGTCGCAGGTAAACACGGCATCGTCTTCCGCATGGTCGCTGATCGCCTTTGCAACCTGCTGTGGATGGATCAACGACTTCCTTGCTCCGGCTAGTGCCAGTGCGTCTAGGTCCTTGCGAACCTTGCGATAATGGTGTTGAGCCTGCTCGAGATGCGCGGTATCGCTTTTCTGTTGCAGCTTCGGAGCTAATACAGCAAGCGTCGCCCTCACGTCGCCAACAACGCCGAGGTCAATCGGCGTCCGACGTCCCAAGTTTCCGGGACGGATGTCGATCTGGACGATACGCGTAGTGGTTTTTTTGGGGTAGAACTGAGTATAGGGAAAATCCGTACCCAGCATCAGCAGCACGTCACAATCCAGCATTGCGTAGTACCCCGAAGAGAATCCGATCAGGCCGGTCATGCCCACGTCGTACGGATTGTCCCATTCGACGTGTTCCTTGCCGCGCAACGAATGGACGATCGGTGCTTTCAGTCGTTCGGCTAATGCCACCACTTCGTCATGCGCACCCGCGCAGCCCGAGCCGCACAACATGGTCACCCGCCCCTGTCCGTTGAGAATCGCGGCCAGTCGGTCGAGATCAGATTCAGTTGGCGTAACAACTGGCTGCGACGGCAAAAGACCTTCAGCCGAGACCAACGGGGCATCAATCGCTTGCTGCAACGCGACGTCTCCGGGAATCACGACAACCGATACACCGCGCTTCCCGATTGCTTCGCGGATTGCAATTTCCAGCGTGCGTGGCATCTGGTTGGCGCTCGAGATAAGTTCACAGTAATGACTGCACTCTTTAAACAACGATTCCGGATGGGTTTCTTGGAAGTAACCACTGCCAATCTCACGCGACGGGATATGTGCTGCGATCGCGAGCACTGGAACACCAGAACGATGACAGTCGAATAGGCCATTGATTAGATGAAGATTACCCGGTCCACAACTGCCAGCACAAACAGTGAGCGAGCCCGTCAGGTGCGCTTCTGCACCTGCAGCGAAAGCAGCGACTTCTTCGTGCCGCACATGGATCCACTCAATTCCGCCGTGACGCCGGATTGCATCAGTCAATCCATTGAGGCTATCGCCGACAATACCGTACACTCGCTTAACACCTGCCGTTACTAGTACTTCTACAAACTGCTCCGCTACGGTCATAAACATTACAACTCTCCTCTACGGACCTTAAGTTTCCATTTGATTGAGAACACTGTGCCGTAGCCTACAATCCGCGCAGGCCAGCGCTTCCGGCGGTAGCAAACAGACCATCGATCCATAGTCGACTCAGTGTTCTATAGGGTTTCGGTTCTAGCTAGTTGGATCTCTGATCCACACAACAACGCCGCTCCAGCCTCATTCGACTTCAGCGATCAGTTCGATTTCCACACAGACGCCCAATGGGAGTTGAGCAACACCGACGGCCGACCGTGCGTGCCTGCCGCTATCGCCAAATACCTCGGCCAACAACTCGGAGGCGCCATTCGTCACAAGGTGCTGTTCAGTGAAATCAGGCGCGGAATTAACCATACTTACGACCTTCACGATCCGCCTTATTTTGTTCAGATCAGCTGTGTGGGCATGCAGACTAGCCAATAAGTCGATGGCCACAGAGCGCGCCGCCGCCCGACCGTCTTCCGTTGTAAGAGTGCTGCCGAGCTTCCCGGTCCATGCGATACCATCCTTCTTGGCGATATGGCCGGAAAGGTGCACAAGATTGCCACTCTGGGCGGCCATGACATAGGCGGCGGCCGGGGCAGCGGACGCTGGCAAGGAAATGCCAAGCTCTTTGAGCCGTTCATAAACATTTTTGCGATTCATATGCTCTTCCATTTGATTGTGGTTCGTTGGATCCGCCTGGAGCACGAGTCGGCTCAACAGGTCTGAGGTGCGCCCGTCGACATGACTGCCGTCGGCGTCGCGTCGTTACATAGGGGCTGGCTCACGGGAAAAGGCGTTAAGCTCCTGTTCAAGGCTTTGGGCCGCGAGCATCACCAGCGCCTCTCCCTTTTCAGGGGTAGCTTGACCAGGATCAGAGCCTACGCGACCATCGGGAAAGCGCATGCGAAAATCGAGCGCCTCACGAATGGGACCAGACGGAGCGATCTGTGGTGTGTAATGTGCGGACTTTCTGGCGTGCGGGAACGCCCATTGGGTGATCGCGATTTCAGACGGTGTCGCGTGGACTCCATGCCCAGATGGGAATTGTTCCCGTGCCAGTTCTGCGACACCTGGCAAATCCCACCAGTTGCACAACTTCAAGGCGAAGCCGGCCCGACGCTTAGCAAAACTGGCATCGGCATATACCTCGGAGAAGGCAGCTTCAATCGAGGCAATATTGCCGCCATGGCCGTTCAGGAACAGGATCTTCTCGAAGCCATGTCCGGCCAACGACCGGATCCAGTCGCCGATAGCCGCGATGAATGTGGAGGGCCTAAGCGAGATCGTGCCAGGAAAGGCTAGGTGGTGCTGGGCCATGCCAATGTTGAACGTCGGCGCAACCAAGATATCAGCTGTTTTCTCCGCCTCGTGTGCAATGATTTCTGGACAGAGCCAGTCGGTTCCAAGCAGCCCAGTGGGACCATGCTGCTCATTGGAGCCGATTGGTACAACGATGGTACGGCTGCGTGCGATGAACTGTTCGACTTCAGCCCAGGTCGAGAGATGCATTAGCATGGGTAACTCCTTTTGTTTGCCCGATTCGTATGAATCGAAGTGGTTGAGATAAGTAGGTGGTGCTCGTCTATAGCACTGTTGAGCAAGCCGTCTGCTTGCGAGACTGATTCGTGCTGTCGTAGCCAGCTGAGCAACGGTGCATTTGCCCCAACTTCCTTGCGGCAGCCGACTTTGGTAATGACATCAGCGAACGCACGGTTCATCCTGCGGCATGTTGGGGGCAACGCCATTGCTGAGTAGCTCAAGCTTGTATTTGCCGAAGAAGCGTGAGGGGTAAGCATTAAAATCGGAATACTGCGAACGATTGCCTGTGCTTTCCCTGGAGTTACTTGGAACCGAAATGTTTGGAAACTTCGCCAACCGGGCACTTATTCCGTCGTACTTCGCTTCACTCTTTTCCAAAACAACGCGCGAACGATAGTCCTCACCGGGCGCGCTGCTTGGTCGGCTGCTGGGAAACGGAGGCAACATCAATACGCCGCTCCGACGGCAAAGAATGGAATTACCAAAAGCCGCCAGCGCCGCTCTGTTGCTCAAGTCAAACTGGCTCGGGCGCGATTGGCAGGAGCTATTGTGGAATTGGTTGGACATTGTCAGCTTTCCAAGTCAGGAAAGCCTACTTTATAGCCGGAGCGCAGCACGAATTTATGTCCGAATGTATCTACACGTCGTTGCGGTACACAACATAGTATGAGACGCAAACGGTGAAACAAAGCCGATACGCATAAGCGATTTAATGGCGTCATACCAACTGACGGAGTCGCCACCATGCACCATCTGATCGAAGCGCCGCTGGCCCTCGCGGCCGGCACACTAACTATCCTATCTCCATGTGTTCTACCGATGCTCCCCATTTTGCTGGGTAGTTCAGTAGCGGGGCGCTCCGCCAATTCGGAAACTAGACGGCAGAAAAGCGTAGTCACGAACCCGGCAATAGCGTCTACCGAAAATTTGGCCGATGGCAAAAACGGACAGCAGACTACGGCTTCAGTTGGCGCGCGCCCCATCTTCGTGCTAGCAGGCTTCGTACTTGCCTTTTGCTCGCTGGGCATGTTGCTAGCTCTTGTTTCTGAGGCTGCGACCTGGACTCACGAAGCTGTCCGCAATGCAGCGCTGGCCATATTGCTGGTCTCTGGCCTGATGCGCATCTGGCCGAACGGCTACGACGCGCTGATGGCCCACATCGACCTATCCTTCCCAGTCATAGCCAAGCCGGCTGGGCCCGGCAACGGTGGCGGATTCTTACTCGGCGTCTCGCTAGGTGCGATCTGGACACCCTGCGCCGGGCCGGTTCTGGCTTCGATCTTAGCATTGGTGGCACAGGCACACGACCTAAGTTGGGCCGCGCTGCTGCTGGCCTTGTACGCAGCGGGCGCCGCCGTGCCGATGCTGGCCATCGCCTACGGTGGACAGCTGGCCGTGGTTCGCCTGCGCAGGTGGTCCACTAACGGGCAGCGCATACAGCAGCTATTCGGCGTTGCAGCAGTACTGGCCGCCCTCACCCTCTATTTCCACTACGACATCACGATTACCTCCTGGCTGCTTTCCTCCCCTACTTCACAAGGATAACAACATGAACTTCACGCTCAAGAACATCATCGCCGCCGCCAGCCTGCTGGCCGCAACCTTCACCGTCCAAGCAGTGCCGCTACACGACTTCGGCCCAGCGCCGGAGCTGACTGGCATCGACAAGTGGATCAACAGCGCGCCACTGACTTTACAGCAGCTTCGTGGCAAGGTGGTGCTTGTAGACTTCTGGACCTACACCTGCATTAACTGCCAGCGAACGCTACCTTATGTAAAACAGTGGAACTCCAAGTATAAAGACCAGGGCCTAACCGTGATCGGGGTGCACACACCAGAATATCCATTCGAACGCTCAACCTCCAACGTCAGCGACGCTGCCCATAGACTTGGACTGAGCTATCCGATAGCGCAAGACAACCGCTACGCGACTTGGAGCGCGTATAACAACCAATTCTGGCCGGCCTTCTATCTTATCAACAAGCAAGGCCGTATCGTCTACGAACACTTCGGCGAAGGAAACTACGCTGACATGGACGAGGCAATCCGCACGTTACTGGCGCAGCCGGGTTAACACCTCCGGACGTCTTACGAAGGAGGCGGTCAAATTCTCTAACATGGGTACCAACCTTCGATATATACATGAAGTTAAGTGACGGCCAATCCTCAGCCATGCGATTGCGAAAACAGGGAACTGTGATTGAAAAACGGTTCTCGGTCCAGCTATCGCATGCATCCGACCGTTGGAGGTTGGGGAATCTTGGCCAACTTCCCTCTTGAGAATGATGATACCTACAGATTTTCCGGTGGCGAAAATAGGCTGACCGGCGAACAGCGCGCCGACGATAAATTAAGAATGCGGGCAAAACTTGTAGCAAATATCGGGGCCGCCGTGTGCCTAAGCTGGACTCTAAAGATAGCCTCTGCCGCTAGCCACCATCCGCAGGCCACTGTCCTCCACAACATCCGCTTAGCTTCTACTCCACCAAAAAACTTTCCAAAATTTACCAAATGTTTACACGGTGCACTTAATTATTTGCATTTTCTTTATAAGCCAGTCTCTACACTGCCGATGCGCTCTCAACTAGAGCGCCGGCAATCATCGGCCCGTCGGAGGTCTTTTTGCCGGTAGATCGAACGATTGCCAGAACCATGAACGCACCGCATCGCAACAGGTACAAACCCTTTTTCCATCAATGGATTATCCATGTCACGATGTTGTTCGCGCTAGCCGGCTTCATCGCCTATACGCAATATCAGGAATATCACCGTATCGACAACCAAGAACAGGAAAGGCTATCAACACAGGCGGAAACTCTGGAAAAGAATGTGACGTCTCAGTTGCTACTAGCAAATCGCGTGATCGACAGTGTGATGAGGGAACTCCCCACATGGCAGGCAGAGGGCGCCGGACTGCGACGCGCTGACCATCAACTTAAGCTAATCAACGATACATTAATCGGTATCCACCCCATTCTTTTAATCGGCGCCGACGGCAAAGTGCTTGCCAGCAGTGAAAAGGCGTCATCATCCGACGATTTCTTCCTCAGCGATTGCTTCAAGGAGGCCCGGCAGCATCCGGACTCTGCTCAACTACACTTCAGCGGTCCGGTGCCGGCACAGCACTCTGACCGAGAAATCAGCTTGTGCCGCACCGTACGCGGACCACAAAGAGAGTTCGAGGGCATCGTCATGGTCAGATTGTTGCCGGAATATTTTTCTGGATTGCTTAACTCCGTACGCTATGCGCCCGATGTAACAAGCATAATCGCACGCAACGGCGGGGAGCTCTACATGGTCGCCTCTCAACGCGCTGCAGGGGCCTTGATGGGCGCTGGCCGCATGGCAGCGGGCCGGACCGCAAAGGTCGGTGCAGTCGGTGAAACGGTGCTGCAGCTCGCCGTCAGCCGTGACTTAGGGACTCTGTTTGCGCCATGGCGCCGTGGCCTCTACGCGCAGAGCATCCTGTTCATAGTTATCGCGGCAATTAGCACACTTGGCCTGTTGAGAGTGCAAAAACGCCACCATACCCAGCGACTGGAGCGTAAGAAGGCAGAAAGAAAGATCCAGCAGTTAGCCTTTTTCGACCAACTCACCAAGCTCCCCAACCGCATCCTGTTGCTCGATCGGCTGAAGCAGGCAATGAAAGCCAGCGTCCGGAGCGGCAACTACGGGGCCATCCTATTCATTGATCTCGACAATTTCAAAACGCTCAACGATACGCTCGGCCACGACATGGGGGACCTGTTGCTAAATCAGGTGGCGCAGCGCCTGAATGCCTGCGTACGCGCCGGTGACACCGTGGCGCGCTTGGGCGGCGACGAGTTTGTCGTCATGCTGACTGGTCTGCATAGCCAGGCCGAAGAGGCTGCGCATCAGGTGGACATCATCGGAACCAAAATACTGGAGGAACTCAGCCAGACCTACCGCCTCAACCAAGTGTCGCATAGCAGTACGTCTAGCATTGGCGCCACTCTGTTCTTGGGCAATCTGAGCACCATTGATGACCTGCTGAAACAAGCTGATTTGGCTATGTACAAGTCCAAGGCCGTGGGCCGCAACGCGCTACGTTTCTTCGACCCGGCCATGGAGGTGACGATGCTGGAACGCGCCGCGCTGGAGACCGATCTACGCGACGCCATACTATGCGACCAGCTTCTGCTGCATTATCAGCCGCAAATCGATCGAGACGGACACATCACCGGCGTCGAGGCCCTAGTGCGCTGGCGCCATCCGGTGCGTGGACTGGTGCCGCCGGCCGACTTTATCCCTTTGGCTGAGGAGATCGGTGTAATCATGCCACTCGGGCAGTGGGTGCTGGAAACGGCTTGCAGGCAGTTACTGGCTTGGGCCGACCGTTCCGACACGCGTCACCTTACCATCGCCGTCAATGTCAGTGTGCGTCAGTTCAGTCAGGACGATTTCGTCGACCAAGTTCTGCGGATCCTAGCCACTACCGGCGCGGACCCGCACTGCCTAAAACTAGAGCTCACGGAAAGCTTGCTGGTGTCCGATGTCGGCGACGTGATCGCCAAGATGTCAGCGCTTAAGGCGCGTGGTGTCGGCTTTTCACTAGACGACTTCGGTACCGGCTACTCCTCACTGGCATATCTGCAACGACTACCGCTCGACCAGCTGAAAATTGATCAGTCCTTCGTGCGCGACGTAGTTGACGACCAAAGTGGTGCATCAATCGCCCGGACCATCATCGCCCTAGCTAAGAGTCTGCATATCGATGTCATCGCCGAAGGTGTGGAAACTGGTGCCCAACGCGACTTTCTGGCGAGTTCCGGCTGCCACGCCTATCAAGGCTATTACTTCAGTCGGCCCTTGCCACTGGACGAATTGGAACAGTTCGTATTGAAGGCTCCCCTGCACGCAGATAGTTCGCGAGCGGCCGCCTCGGCACCCCCAACCGCCTATTAACATAAAGAACATCACTGTACGAAAGCACCCCTATGACAGTTGCACAACGTCTCTATCTCTTGACGATAGCAGCCCTCGTCGGTCTAGCAGGAATTACCGGCCTCGGATTGGTACAAATGGAACGGGTCTACAACGCCACCAATTTCACCAACATCAACGTCGTTCCAAGCCTATTGGCCCTAGACCGGGCCTTTAACGCCGTCGATCGGCTACAAGGACAAAGTTGGCACTATTTCGGACTATTGCAGCAACCACGCGAGCGCGAAGCGCTAGAACAGCGGATGGAGGCGCAGCATGGTATCGCCGTCGCCGCTCTTGACCAATACGAGCGCGAATACATTGCCGACGCCCATGATCGGGAACTTCTAGCGGGTGTCCGAAGTGCCTTGGCTGCTTACGACTCTGTACGGGAACAGGCCCTACTGCTGGCACGGAACGGCCAAGCCGAGCAGGCACGCGGGATTCTGGACCAGACCGACGTAAGAGTTGAGCTAGGCGCGGCTTTCGAGCGCCACCGTCTCTACAATGCCGAGTTGGGCAATCGAGCTGCGACCGACGCAGCTGCTATCATCAAAGCTACGCGCTGGCTAATGCTAGTCATCGGTACGCTAATGGCCGTCGCTTTCGCTGCTACAGGCATGCTGATGGTCCGCTCACTGCTACGGCAACTGGGAGGTGAACCGTCGGCAGTAGCGGAAATTGCTGGAAAAATCGCCGCTGGAGACCTAGCTGTGCCAATCAACGTCGGGGTGCACGACCAAGCCAGCCTACTTTTCGCTATAGGGAACATGCGCGATAGCTTGGCCGCGATTGTGGCTAAGGTACGCGGCGGCACCGACGCCATCGCTACGGCGTCCGGCCAAATCGCCGACGGAAATTTAGAGCTTTCAGTACGTAGCGGGCAGCAAGTCGAGGAACTCACTGGCGCGGCTGCATCGATGCATCAGCTGACAGAGAGTGCAAGGCAAAACGCCGAGCATGCGCAGCAAGCCCACAGTTTGGCTCTGAGCGCCTTCAACGCAGCGAGGCAGGGTGGTGCCGTAGTTGCGCAAACGATTGTTAAGATGGCTACCATCAATGGATCTGCCCGCAAGATCAACGACATTATAGGAGTAATCGACGGCATCACCTTCCAGACTAACATTCTGGCCCTGAACGCTGCCGTCGAGGCGGCCCGTGCTGGCGAACAGGGTCGCGGCTTCGCCGTGGTCGCTACCGAAGTACGCCATCTAGCGCAGCGGTCTGCTAGCGCTGCCATGCAAATCAAAACCTTGATCAGCGAGTCAATGCAGCAGGTCGCTGCAGGCACTGATCTGGTCGATCAAGCTGGGGACGCCATGGACAATATCGTGCAAGGCATCGATCGAGTTAGGGGCATCATGAGCGCTATCGGCGTGGCAAGCGCTAAGCAAAGCACCGACGTCGAACAAGTCGATGTCGCAATGGGTCGAATGAGCCAGGGCACGCGAAAAAACGCGGCACTCGTCGAGCAAGCCGCGAGCGCGACAGACGCGATGCGGGACCAAGCAGACAGCTTGGTGCAGTTGGTCAGCATATTCAAGCTCGATCCAGAAAGCACTGATGGGGCGATGCCCGCGTCGACGGCCGTGGTGTAGTCTTCGCAATAACGGACTCGAAATTGCGCACGAGCAGGCAAACTTCGCTACATTGGTCCGGTACGTATGAAAGCCGCGTAGCGCTCCCCGCTTGACCTCGTTTGAATCGAATCAATGCCTCTTTCAAAACGGAACGGATGTACCAAATTAGTAGTGTATCTCCCCTTACAGAAGGTGCGTCCACCATGAAAATTACGAATGTTGGGATTGACTTAGCAAATAGCGTCTTTCGAGTTGACACTCGTAAAAACTCGTCTTCACCGATCCGGCGCTGCAGCCGCTAGTAAGCTTGTTCGAGGTAGCCTACCACCTGCGTACCGGAGCTGTTTTTGATAGGCCGCTAGCCTTCCATCAGCGGCAAGACGAGAGGCTAAATCGGTCGTCGCAGTTGTCAGCCACTTGCGGAAGTCACGCTGCAATTCGGTGAGCATTGCATTATCTACGCGATGGACAGGTTGCTGCGTACATCGGCGCTGGTCCGGGTGCTGGCGCCAACTCTTGCGGATCATTGAAAGCTCTGTCGGCGTAAGGATATTATCGTCTTGCTCTATCATCGTGATCACAGCTGCCAGATGGAGTCGATTACGGGGCTGTCATGCCTATCAATCAGTAAGTCGTGGCCTTGGCCGTGGCCGACGAGGTGACTTGGCACACGCGGTCGGCGAGGATGCGGTCGAGCTAAGCCAGCGCGTCAAAGCCGTGTTTAGCGGCACTGCCGTGGGGGCCCTCATAAGTAGTACGATGTTAAGGCGCAAATCCACATCTTGCTCTGCGCCGCAATGGTGAATCGATGGTCGTAGAGAACGAGAACAGCGGGATCACCAAGGGCAAGGCCAATACCACGACGATGCCGAGCACTGCGGTGAACGCGATCGAAGACGCCACGTCCTTGCCGTCGGCATCAATCACCGGCGCCACGGCGGCAATGGCGGAATTGCCGCAGATCGAATTGCCACATGCGATCAAGATTGCCATTTTGCTCGGCAAGCCGCTGACGCGGCCGATGCAGTAGCTGACGCCGATCGCGATCAAGACTACCAGTGCGATACCGCCTATCAACAGCGGGCCTTTTTCCAAAATCGCGGCGGCGCTGACGGACGCCCCCCAGCAATACGACAGCGATTTCCAGCATCATCTTGGCACCGAAATGGATACCAGCCTCGAAACGCTGATGCACGTCGTAGGCGGTGCGGATCGCGCTGCCGACCAAAATCGACAAGACGAGGCTCTCCAGCCATGCATGGCCGAAAAAGAACGGTTCAAGATGCTCCACCCCGAAGGAGGTGGCGGTGACCGCTGCGCATAACAGCAGACCCGGAAGGATGCTGCGAAAGCGGCTTATGAGATTCTTGTTCATTTTCTTATCCCGCACTACGTTTACCGAATAAGGCAATTATCGATACGCACAATACTCAAGTATATTTGTATGTTTTTTACATTTTGCTCTATAAAAACGAACGATCAATTCCCACCCGTACGGATTAGGGACATTTTGAGATTTAATTTACTGCACCCAAAGCAGCGAAGCGGTCAACGCGACGCAAGATGCAAAACGAGAAGCGAGTTTGTCGTAGCGCGTGGCGACGCGGCGGAACTGTTTGACTCTGGCAAAAAGCGCTCTTTGACATTGCGCTTGCGATAGTGATGGCGGTCGAATTGACGCTGGAGTTTGCGGGTCGCCTTCGGCGGTATGACCGCCCTGGCCTGTTTGTCGGCGATACTGGCCAGTAAGGCATTGGCATCGTAGGCATTGTCTGCTAGTACCGCCGCCGGCGCCACCGTCTCGAGCAAGGGCTAGGCCTGCGCCACATCGTGCACCTGCCCTACGGTGACGATGAAGTGCGCCAGTGCCCCAAACCTTCGACGCAGGCATGGATTTTGGTGCTCAATCCCCCACGAGAACGACCAAGAGCCTACTCGCCTTTTTTTCTCGGCGCCGGCCGCATGCTGGTGGGCACGCACAATGGTGCTGTCGAGATAGACCTCCTCGAAGTCGGCATCCTCGCGCAATAGTTTGAAAAAGTTTAGCCATACTTGCTTGTCGGACCAGCGGGCAGAGCGGACATAGACGCTGTTCCATGAGCCGAACTCCGGCGGCAGGTCCAGCCATGGGCTAATACCGCCTCGACAAACAGGCGAGTGTTCGCGCCGCAGCGCCCCCGGTCCCCGGCCTTACCACGCACCAGCGGCGCTATGCGTTCCCATTGATCGTCCCGCAACAACATCCGCAACATCCTTGTTCGCCCAAAGCTAAGGGTGTAAACACAAATCACGAAAAGTTAACAGTCTTTGCCCAAAAAATCACGGCGCGCAAATTAAATGTTAACAGGCTCTAGTAAGTGAGGTGGACATCGCATGCTCAGCTGAAAACGTGGACGAATGGCCGGCCGGCGCGAGGTTGTTGCGCCGGTCCGACCATAACTGATTACTTCGGTTCGGTCAGAGTTCCGCCAGCGGCAAGGCAGGCGCTCTTGGTACGGACCACCACTCCTTTGCCCTTGCAGCTGTTCAGGCCCTTGCAGTCGTTCTTGGCTGTAGCACAAAGACTGGCGCCCTTGCAGTTGTTGACGCCGTAGCAGCGCCCCGACTGTTCCTGCTCGGTGGCACTGACTGGCTTGATCAGTGCGGCTGATGCCACGGCCATGAGGGCTGCGACGGTGGCGATGCTGAGACCTGATTTGATGGTGACATTCATGATGCTTTCCTTAGGTTAGTGAGCCGAGAGTGCAGCGTGGTGAAAATTGGTGTCGATTATTTATTGTTTGATGCTTTGGGCGGCGTCCAGAATCACCTGCGCCACGGCCTCAGGTTGCGAAATGTACAGCAGATGGCTGCCCTTGATTTCGGTGATTTTGGAGCCGGCGCGATGGTACATCCAGCGTTGCAGGTCGGGGCTAAGAAGGTGGTCCTCAGTGGCGACGATGGCGTAGCTGGGCTTCTGATGCCAGGCAGCGGTCCAGTTTTGCACGCCCAGCTTGGCTGTGGTGGTCGGTACTTGCGACAAGGCGAGGAAATCGGTGCGGTTGCTAGTCTGGTCTGCGGCGAAATCGGCGCCAAATTTGGCCCGGTCGATGAACAAATATCCATCGCCCGTGGGTAGAAAGTCGTGGCTCGGCTCGGGCATCGAGGCTGTCAACTGCGATATGCTTTCGCCGATATCGGGCTGTAGCGCGGCCACGTAGACCAGTGCCTTGACCTTGTCGCGTTCGCCGGCTATACCGATCACGGCACCGCCGCTGTCGTGGCCGACCAGCACCACGGGTCCGAATTGCTGGTCCAGTATTTCGCGGGTGGCGGCGACGTCGGCGTCCATCGTAGTGTGAGGCTGCTGGACCACGCTGACGTGATAGCCCTCGTGGCTAAGGATGTCCGACACCACACGCCAGCCGGAACCGTCGACATAATCGCCGTGGACGATGACGATGTTGACAGCTGGACCAGACGTGTCGGCCTGTGCCAGCGCCGGAATGGCCAGCGTGGGAATGGCCAACGACAGGGCTACGGCGAGTTTCGGTAATGTTTTCATGATGATCCGTGAATGAACGATGTGTTTAAATACGACCCCACGGCAGATGCCGCAGTGGTCCGGGCCGAAGGGCATCGAGCGACCAGGCTCCGCCGCCGTGGGCGATCAGCGACAGCAGCAGGCCAGCCCACAGCAAATGCGTCGGCCATGCCTCCGGATAGACGAATATCTCGATCACAGCCGTCATGCCGAGCAGCGCGGCAGCCGCCGAACGCGTGAACAATCCCAGCACCAGCAGCAGCGGGAAAAAATGTTCCGCATATGTGGCCAAATGTGCGGCCAGTTCCGGCGGCAGAAGTGGTAGCGCATATTCCGACTGGAACAACTCGTAGGTCGATTGCTTGATCGTCAGTAGGCCTTCGACCTTGGTGCGTCCAGACAAGAAAAACACGCAGGCGATGCCGGCACGGGCAATCAGCAGCAGCAGGCTGTCAGGCAGCAGGCGCGACCACAGTGCAGGCCTGGGGCCAGTGGCGATCGACGGCGATGCCTCCGAGCGGCGCGTCGCCGTCGGCGGTACAGTCGAACGGTTGATCATGGCTTGGCCTTCAGCGAGCCGTAGCCTTTAGGTGTCTTGATCGAGGTGCAAGTTCCTTTCTCTACCAGGATCCAAGCGTTACCCTGATAGTTTGCCTTCGCCGTGCCGGCGCAGGACGTGCCGGCACCAGCGGCGCAATCGTTCTGCGAGGCAAGCGCAACACCGTAGCATTTTTCCATCGGCTTTTTCTGATCGGTTGCGTGGGCGTTGACCGCAAGTGCGACCAACGAAAGGGCGAGCGTGGCAGCGAGAGTGTTGCGCGAGTTCGTCATGTCGATTTCCTGTGAAGTGGGTTCCGTCAATAAAATGAGGGCGGATGCGAGGGCCGTTTCTGTGAGAAATTAGGTCGTGCTCCGTTCGTCCATAACTAAAGTATAGAAGTCACCAGTATTATCATTATGTCAAAGTGTACAGAGGAGAAATGGCCGGAATGGCAAGGATAGATGGGCCGCTGCGCAGCGGTGGCGGGTTTGTAGGGAAAGGAAATGGGCGATGCGTGGCCTTGAGCAGGGCACTCGTGTTTAGCTTCGATCAGGCTCGCGCCTGCCGATGAACCACGGATTGAATGGGGGCTACTGTTGACGTTTGACGGTTTCGGCGACTAGGGCAGGTTGACATTTAACCAGCGCGCCGTGATTTTTTTGTACAAGGACAGGTAACTTTTTGTGCGTTGTATTCAGATCCTTAGCTTTGGGCGAACAAGGATGTTGCGGATGTTGTTACGGGACGATCATAGGAACCCATAGCGCCGCTGGTGCGTGGTAAGGCCGGGGGCCGGGGCGGCACGGCGCGAATAACCGCTTGTTTGTCGAGGCGGTATTGTGGTTGGCGCGCACGGGAAGAACATGGCCCGACCTACCGCCGGAGTTTGGACCATGGAACAGCGTTTATGTCCGCTTTGCCCGCTGGTCAGACAAGCAGGTATGACAGAATATTTTCTAGGTACTGCGTGAGGATGCCGATTTCGAGGATGTCTATCTCGACAGCACCATTGTGCGTACCCATCAGCACGCGGCCGGTGTCGCGAAAAAAAAGGCGAGCATACTCTCGGTCGTTCTAGCGGAGGACTGAGCACCAAAATCCATTCCTGCGTTGAAGGTTTGGGGCAGCTGGCGCGCTTCGTCCTCACAGCGGGACAGGCTCACGATGCGACGAGGGCCAAAGCATTGCTTGAGACAGTGGAGCTGGCGGCGGTACTGGCAGACAAAGCCTACGATGCTAATGCCTTGCGCGCCTACATCGCCAACAAAAAAGGCAAGGCGGTGATCCCACCGAGGGCGGCCAGCAAAGTCCAGCGTCAATTCGACCGCCACCAATATCACAACCTCAAGGTAATCGAGCGCTTTTTTGCCAGGATCAAACAGTTCCGCCGCGTCGCCACTCACTACGACAAACTCGCGTCTAGTTTTGCATCTTTTGCCACATTGACCGCTTCGCTGCTTTGGTTGTAGTAAATATCAACAGGCCCAATGCAAGGACACTTGACCGGATCCGATGATAAGCCGCATCCCCTAGACCTGGCTTTTATTTTTTTGGGCGCCCTCGGAACGGGCCGAGACGGGTACTGTGCTACAGTCCGAATACGCCTTTTCGGCCGAACCGGGTGGCGCCTTCGGCGCCGGCGCGGCAGCGTCAATGGCCCAACGCACTATCTCCGCTTTGCTGGCTGAGCGGCGTCGCCTAGCTGTGCCATGGCGCAGATATGTGCAGCACTATTGAGGCATATCCGATTGAACGAACCGTGCAGAAACTGCTGACGGACCAGTTTGCGTCGATCAATCCGGCAGCAGCAGACGATAGCCGACGGCGGTCTGCGTGATGAAGTAGCGGGGTTGCGTCGGCACATCTTCCAACTTATTGCGCAGATGCCCCATGTAGACATGCAGATAGTGCCGCCTCTCGACGTGCCTGGGCCCCCATACCTCACGCAGCAATTGCTGGTTAGTCATCACACGTCCGGCGTTTGCGACGATGACCGACAACAGCTTGTACTCGGTAGGCGTCAAATGAACCTTCTCGCCGGCTTTGGTAACGCGTCGGTCCTGCAGACTAACTGTGACGTCGCCGAACTTGACGATCTTGACATCGGTGCTGGCGCTTTGCCCGTAACGGCGAATGGTGGCCCGCACCCGCGCCAGTAGCTCGCCGACACCGAATGGCTTGGTTAGATAGTCATCGGCGCCGGCGTCGAGCGCGCGTATCTTCTCTTCTTCCCTGACCCGCGCCGACAGCACCACGATGGGTACGCTCGACCACTTGCGCAGGTCGACGATAAATTCGACGCCGTCGCCGTCGGGTAGGCCCAAGTCCAGCAACACCAAGTCGGGGGCGCGGCCGGCTGATTCGATCAGCCCACGCTGTAGGGTGCTGGCCTCGAACACTAACCACCCCTCGTCTTCGAGCACGGTTCGGACAAAGCGGCGGATCTGCGGTTCGTCCTCTATCAGTAAAACAGATCGCGGGAATTCATTCATAATGCAAATCGAAGTCTAGCAGTTCGGCATCCAGCATGTTCGGCGGGCAGCCAATCGGCAATACAAACACAAAGCCGGCGCCCCCGATAGGAGATGCACAGGCCGAGATGGAGCCGGCGTGTCCTTCGATGATCGCGCGGCAGATCGCCAGGCCCAAGCCGACACCGGGCTTGGCCGACTCGCGCTCACCGCGCGTGAATTTGTCGAACAGAATTTCTTCGCGTCCAGCCGGCAGGCCTGGGCCGTTGTCGTACACGGTCACTCGCATCTGTTCTCCCCGCTGCTCGGCGGCGACCACGATCTCCGACCCTGGTGGACAATACTTTGCAGCATTCTCCAGTAGATTGCATAGTACCCGTTCCAGCAACACGGCATCGTAGTGCAATAGCGGGAGGTTAGGCGCGACGTCGGTGCTGGTACGGTGCTGTTTCAGCGCCCCCTGGCTTACCCGCAACGCACTGCCGACCATTTCCTCGACGGTCTGCCATTGCAGGTTGAATTTGACTTCGCCGCTTTGAATGCGCGCCATGTCGAGAAGATTACTGACCAATGCCTCCATGCGCAGTGATTCCTGATGCAGGATCTGCGCCAGTTCTAACTGCTGACCTGACAGTGATGGACGCGACATCGCCAACGTTTCAGATACACCGATCAGTGAAGTTAGCGGCGTGCGCAAATCATGAGATAGGGCCGCCAGCAGCGAGTTACGCAGGCGTTCGGACTCCATGTCCACCAGTGCGTTCTGCGCGACGTCGATGTAGTGGACCCGCTCCAATGCAATGGCTGCCAGCGCAGCGAAGGTATCAAGCTGCTGGCGCTGCTCAGGGATCAGGATCCAGTGGTGGTGTTCGGGTTCGATCGCCAGTACGCCTCGCGTGCACATCGGTGCCTGCAGGGGTAGGTAGAAGATGCGGCTGGCCGGCAGAGTGTCAGTGCCCAGGCCGGCGTTTTTGGCATTGTCGAAGGACCACTGGGCGATGCCGAGGTCTAGGTCGAGCCGTTTTTCGTGCCGGGCACGGTCGTTGGCGGGGACGCCCTGCTCCGTCACCAACAGCCGTCCCTCCTTGTCAGGCAATAGCATCAGCGACTTTGCACGAAACGCCTTCTGAATCACCGTCTGCGTCGATTCGTACACTTGCTCGCTCTGCAGCGCACCGGACAGTTCGCGTGCGAATTCGTACAACGCGCGAGCACGCTCTTCGCGGCGTGAAGCTACATAGGCTTGGAAACGCAAGCCCGCCGTCAGATGACCGGTGATCAGGCCCACGGCCAGCATGACGGTGAAGGTGACCAGATACTGGATGTCCGAAATGGCGAAGGTGAAGCGAGGCGGCACAAAGAAGAAATCGAAGCACAGTACACTGACGCAGGTCGCCAACACGGATGGTCCACGTCCGAAGCGCACCGCGACAAAGACCACCACCAGTAGGAACAACATGGCGATATTCGCCAGATCGAGAAAGGCCAGTAGCGGTGCGGCGGCCAAGGCAGTCGCCACACTGGCGAACGCCGCCCAAAGATAGCTCCGACCACTGCGTTTGCGTGTGCTCCCATAGCCGCTATCCCCGCCCGGATCGGGGTGCGCTGGCACTCTGGCGTTAGCGGGTACGCCAAGTTCCAGCAGGTCGATGTCGGGAGCGAAGTTGGCCATGCGCTTGATGTGCGGCGTTCGCCATGGCCAGCTGCGATGGCCTCTGCCGAGAATGATCCTCGACAGATTTTGGTCTCGTGCGTAGTTCACGCAGGCGTGGGCCACGTCATTTGCCGCCAGCACTTCGGTGGTGGCACCAAGCTCTTCAGCCATTTTGAGGGCTCGGTGTATTTGTTCCCTCCGTGGCGCTGACAGTTGCTGCAGCGCCGGCGTTTCCACGTAGATTACGTGCCAGCCGGCGCCCAACTGCCCGGCCAGGCGGGCGGTGCTGCGGACCACATGATCGCAATCGAGACGCGGACCGATACAGGCAAGGAGGCCCGTCCCGGTTTTCCAGATCGTGTCAATCGATTTCTCGATGCGGTAGGCGCGCACGTCGTCGCCGATACGCTCGGCGGTGCGACGCAATGCCAGCTCGCGCAGCGCGATCAGATTCCCCTTACGGAAAAAACTCCCAGACACGCCATCGGCTTGTGGCTCGTGATAAATCTTGCCGCTGTGGAAACGCACCAGCAGCTCGTCCACCGGAATATCCACCATCACCACTTCGTTGGCTTCATCAAAGATCCTGTCGGGTACCGTTTCGGTCACCCGTATGCCGGTGATGCCACCCACGACATCGTTCAGGCTATCCAGATGCTGCACGTCCAACGTGGTAAACACGTCGATGCCCGCCTCCAGCAGCTCGACAACATCCTGCCAGCGCTTGGGATGGCGCGAACCTAGCGCGTTCGAGTGCGCTAGTTCGTCCATCAGGAATAGCGCCGGCCGACGTGCCAGCGCGCCATCCAGATCGAACTCGAAGCCGCTGTCAGGCTTGCCGCGCGAGAGGACCTCACGCGGCGCCAGGATTTCCATTCCGGCCAACATCGCGGCGGTCTCGCCACGGCCATGCGTCTCAACCACGCCGACAATCAACTCATGCCCATCGGCCTGCAGTTTACGTGCGGCTGTCAGCATGGCGCAGGTCTTGCCAACGCCCGCCGACGCGCCGAAGTAAATGCGTAATTTCCCGCGTGTGGTCCTGCGCTCCGGGGTTGGCGCGTAGACCGGCGAGGTGGCGATGTCGGGACGGTCGTTAACAATTGTGGGCATGTGCTAGACCTTAGTTCGGGTGAGGCGAGCCCGCATGCACGGCTTCGGTATCCAGCTGCAAGTTCAGTTGTAGCACGTTGACTCGGGTCTCGCCAAAGAAGCCGAAATGCTGCGGTTTAGTGTTGTTGGCAATTAGCTGCGTCACCTGTTCGGGCGCCAGCCCGCGCACGACGGCGATGCGGTGCGCCTGGTACATGGCAGCGGCCACGCTGATCTCGGGATCTAGCCCGCTGGCCGACGCCGTCACCAGGTCGACCGGCACCGGCGCGTCGTTGCCGGGATCGGCATCCCTCAGCGCGGCGACGCGGCCCTTTACGGCGTCGATCTGCGCTGAATTGTTCGGGCCGAGGTTGGAGCCGCTCGAGTTGTTGGCGTTGTTCGGCATTGGGCCGGTGGCCGACGGACGGCCCCAGAAGTATTTCGGCGACGAGAAGGACTGGCCAATCAGCGACGAGCCGACCGGCTTGCCGCCAACTTCGACGATGCTGCCTGCCGCCTGCGAGGCGAAAGCGACGCTGCCAATGCCTGTGACGGCCAGCGGATAAATCACGCCGCAGATCAGCGTCAGTGCGCCGAACAAGACCACGGCTGGACGAATATGGGAGGTCATGATGGAATCCTCAGTTATACGAAGTTAAAAGCGGCGAGCAGCAT